>Ga0335069_10000465_pt1 | contig 68569 bp, 54 predicted proteins | sample Lox_Sample_11_FD_206714 | JGI IMG/M metagenome (GOLD analysis project Ga0335069, IMG submission 206714) | Soil microbial communities from Loxahatchee National Wildlife Refuge, Florida, United States - Lox_Sample_1.1 | ecosystem: Environmental > Terrestrial > Soil > Wetlands | place: USA...
CGCTCATTATTCCGTGTTTTATGTTGTTTTATTTTTTTTTTTATTTTTCCTTGTTTATGTTTTCCCCGCCCCCCCCCCCCCCCCGCCCCGGCCGCTCAGTGCCGCCCCATCCACCACGCCACCCCCATCAACGCCGCCCCCGATACCAGAAACAAGAACGCCGCCAGCCCCACGAGGTTCTTGTTCATCACGTCCATCCACCCGAAGGGGAGATCGACGATCTGCGCCACCATGAGCCCGACATCGCTGAACACTCGCGCGATCTTCTTCCCCACGCCCGGCTTATCCTCCTCCGGCAGAGGCTCTTCGTCGGGCAGCAGGATCACCACGGGATGCGGCGGGACTCCCGGCGGCAACGGCGAAGCGGCCTGCTCCGCTTCGTGCGCTGTTCCCGCAACCGCCTCCGCACCTGCGGGGACCGTTGCCTGTTGTGCGGGTGCCGCGGGTTCTGCGGCCTTTGCGACACCGCTTTCGGATTTGCTCGAAGCTGCCGAGGACTCTGCCTCAACCTTCGCCGCTTCGAGGGATGGGGCGATCGCAGCCTCGGCGGCATTCGGTTCGGGCGCCGCCTCAGAAAGCGATTTCTCTGCAACCGGCGCCGGCTCTTTTTCCGCCGCATGCGTCTCCGCCATCAGTTGCGCCAGCTCTTCGGCCAGCACCCCCTCCGCCTCGTTTAACTTCGAGGCCATCTCCTCATCAATGATCGCGCTGTGCGGGGTAGCAGCCGGTGCCGCAGGGATCGCAGGAGCATACTCCGCCGGTTCAATCGGTGGCGCACTTTCGTTTGTCACGGCGTCGGGCCCTGCCGCTTCTTCGAGAGGCGGCGCTGCAACATTTTCCTGCAATCCCGTCCCGCCCGGCAGCAGCACATCGAGTTCCGCCTGAGTCAACCCCGCCATCGCCTCCGACGCCGCCGCAGCGGCATCCGCCTCATTCTCGGCAGGGGAGGGTGTGTGGGGGGGGGCAGCAGCAGGCAACGGCGCCGCGGCCGCCACCTCCGCGGCAAGTTCGTTCGTCGTCGCAGTCACCGCCGCGATTTCTTGCAACAACTGCTTGTCCGCATTCACCGGCCCCGCAGTGTCTCCCGCGCTGCCCGCCAACTCCGTCCCGCTCAACAGCGCTTCAATCTCTTTCTGCAGCATCCGCTCCGAGTGCGCGTCCCCCTGCTCAGCGCCACTCTCCCGAGACGCCGCCGTCGTCCGCTCCAGATGATCCGCGACGAGCTCATCAATCGGATCCCCGCCCGGCAGCGCTGGCCCCGCGCCACTTGCCGCGCGCGCTACCGGCGCAGCGGCTACCGGATTCCCTTTTTGTTCCAACGCATCCATAATGAGCCAATCGACCACATCCGCCCCCGGCTTTCGCCGATGCCCATTCTTCACCGCCCCCATTTCCGGACGTTGCTCGAACAGCTCCAGCCAGCGCGGCCGCCCCGGCCCGGCCGGCAACTCGACCCGCGGCTCCGGGGGCAAAATCGCCCGCTCCGGCCGCCCCTGTGAAATACTCGGCGCAGCGACCATTCCCCGCCCCTTGTGCTTCGTTCCCATCCCTGGCTGATCCGCAACCGTCATGGCGCCATCCCTGACAACCCGTTCAGAAGGGCCAGAGCACTCCGACGCGGCCCAATATCAGTATTGTTCAGCAGGATATTATCGGTTTCGCTTCGCAATTGAAAATGAAAATTGCCATTTCGCTTCGGTCTTTCCATAATCCCGCCGATGGATTCCTACCGCTTCTACGTCCCCGACCTCCTCGCGCAATCCGCCGCCGGCGGGGGGGGGGGGATTCGCCTCCCCGACGACCAGGCCCATCACGCCAAAACTGTCCTCCGCCTGACCCCCGGCACTCCCATCCTCCTCTTCGATGGAAACGGCGCCTCCGCCCACGCAACGCTAGCCGACGGTGGGGGGGGGAAAAAGCACCCGCAACTCACCGCGACCATCACCGGCGGCATAAACGTCGCCTCCGCTCCCGCCATTTCCCTCACCCTCGCGACGGCGGTGCCCAAAGGGGATCGCGCCGAATGGCTCGTCGAACAGGCGAGCCAACTCAACGTCGCCCGCATCCAATGGATCGACTGCGATCGAAGTGTCGTCAAACCCAAGGAGGGGGGGGCGAAAATTGAAAAATGGCGGCGCCTTGCCATCGAATCTGCCAAGCAATGCCACCGCACTCATCTCATGCACATTGAAGAACCCGTTACACTCACGGCCGCGCTCGCCGCCGCCAAAGATGCAGGCTCCAAAGTCCTCTGGCTCGAGCCGCGGGAGGACAACTCGAGCAAGCGTCTCGCTGACATGCTCTCGCCAACCTCGCCCCCGCACATCACCGCTCTCATCGGACCCGAAGGCGGCTGGAGCCCGCGCGAACGCGAGTTTCTCGAAGCAGCCGCCCAGAGGAACGAACTCATCCGTATCCGCCTCACGCAGACGATCCTCCGCATCGAAACCGCGAACGCCGCGCTCGCCGGGATCATCATGTCCTCCTGATTTGTTTTGGATTCGCTTATTTGCTGAATCCGTATTCGCCCATCGCTGGCGATCATTCGCTGCTCTTGGTACACTGCAGTTTTCGGTCAACCGAGAGGTACCCGGCATGTCCGCCACGGTCACACTTCCCGCTCTTCTGCAACTCTTCAAGATTGATCGCGATCTCCATCAGCTCCGCGTCGGACTCGACAACGTCCAGAAGGATCAGAAACGCCAGCAGGCGAGGATCGCTCAGCTCAACAAGGAACTCGAGGCCCAGGACCTCACCCACAAGAAACTCCAAGCGGACATCAACACGCGAGACCTCGAGCTCAAAACGCGGCAGGAGCACATCGAAAAGATGCGAGGCTCGCTGAACACGACCAAGACCAACAAGGAGTATTCCGCCATTCTCGTGCAGATCTCGGCCGAAAAGGCGGAGGTCGCGAAGCAGGAAACCGCCTCTCTCGAAGTGATGCAGCAGGCCGAAACCCTTGGCAAATCGATCGCGGCGCTCAAAGAGCAGATCGCCGCCGATCAGCAGATCCTGGCGAAGATTGAATCGGAGCACGCGGAGAAAGTGGCCGGCCTCACGAGCCAGATTCAATCGATGGAGCAGCGCCGCGCCGAAGCCGCCAAGAGCGTCCCGCGCGATGCCCTGGCCCAGTACGACCGCGTCTCGCAGAAATACCCGGGCGACGCCCTGGCCCCACTCGAATACGATGAAAACGATCTTGATTCCGTCTCTTGCGGCTCCTGCTACATGGGCCTCAACGTCGAGCACCTCAACGCTCTCCGCGGGCGCGACGCCATCCGCCGCTGCGACTCCTGCAGCCGTATCCTCTACCTCCCGGAAATGATGGGGCAATAACCGGCCATGGACCTCTTCCCCGCCGCCGACAAATCCGCTCCTGGGTCCGGCAAAAGCAGCGGCCCCGCCCTCACCCTGCACTTCGACGGCGGTTCCCGCGGCAACCCCGGTCCCGCCGGCATCGGCGTGGTCCTCCTCGACGACAAGAACCGCCCTCTTTATGAGCTCGGTGAATTCCTCGGTCAGCGTACCAGCAACTTCGCTGAATACACCGCCCTCCTGCGCGGACTGAGCGCCGCCAAGGCTCTCCGCGCCTCCAGACTTTCCATCAAGGCCGACTCCGAACTTGTCGTCCGCCAGATCAACGGCATCTACAAGGTAAAATCCGCCGACCTGCTGCCCCTCTACCGCCAGGCCAAGGTTCTCATGGCGGAGATTGGCAACGTCACCATTTCCCACGTGTATCGCGAGAAAAACGCCCGCGCGGATGAACTCGCCAACCTCGCGATGGATCGCGAAGCCAAAATCGAACCCCTCGGCCCGCCCGGCACCCTCGGCAAGCCCGCCCCTGCCACCCGCTCTGCCCATTCCGCCTCCGAGGCCCCCGAGCAGCCCGACGACGCCACCACTCAAAACATCGCCCGGCTCGCGAATCTCTTCGACGCCCTGCGCCGCACCGACGAGAAACTCACCGCCGAGCAATTGCAGATCTTTGCGCTCATCGCCCTGCGCCCCGGCCGGACCGCCGCCGAGATCGGCGACGAACTCAAGCGCACGCCCGCCGCGGTCATGCGTACGGTCATGGATTCCCTGGTCACCCGGCACGAGTTCGTCTACGCCGACAACCGCGACGCCGAAGAGGACAGGCTCTTCCTCACCGAAAGAGGCGAACGCCTCCTCCGCCAACTCCTCGACGCGGTGGGTTCGGAGTCCCGCCTGTAGGCGGTTTCAAGCGCTGATTTACTCACCCCCTTCCATCTGGTATACTCCCCGGAGTAATCGCGGGCGTGGCGGAATTGGCAGACGCGCTAGATTCAGGTTCTAGTATCGCAAGATGTGGAGGTTCGACTCCTCTCGCCCGCATCAAAAGGCCTTCGAGGCACTGCTTCGAGGGCCTTTTTCTTTTTTTTTGACGCCACCTCCATTTTCACGCAATCCCCTGTGTGACCATCGCTTAAAGCATGAACTCAACGCCCATCTGCAGAGGCGCCAGGGCTCTGCTGCTCTAGGGAGAACCGCTCCTGACAGGCTCAATGGATTACGCAAAAACAAGGCGTGCCGGCCAATGTGTCCGGCACGCCTTTCCATATTTTCTACAATCGAACGTCGCTTAGTGAGCTGTAGGGCGACACTAATATAGGACGTTGTCAGTAACCTTCGACCACCACCCCATATGGTGGGGTAGTGAATCTCAGCTTACCATTGGACGCCTTGCCGCCCGACGTCTCCAACGCATAAATCACCTGTTTTCCCTGGCGCTTGTTGATGATCACGCGGTTCATCCGCAGGAGGCCGAGGTGGTGACTTACGGTGGGCTGAGGCAGGTCCAGCTCTTCGCACAGGCTCGTTACATTTCGCTCCCCGCCTGCCAGGAGCATCACGATTTGAAGGCGCGTCCTATCCGACAACAACCGAAAAAGTTGGCACAGATTAGACAGGGATTGTTCGTCCGAAGCGTTAGACTTCGAAGCCATGATACCTCCAACAACCGCGGCATAACCCCACATGGACAGCATTCCCAGCGTTGCAAAACATCTACAACGCAACAAAATAATTTGGCCTGCCACCAGAAACATGCGCCAGCAATGCCACTACTGTTAGAGATAATAAATAGGTTGTTGTATATGTCAACTAATTACCGCGCATTATCCTATGAATGAAAGTGGATATTTACCAACGCGGCGAAAATACCTATTCCTATAACGCTATTTCCCTGCCAGTGCCCCATCTCATGTGCATTAATCATATAGATACTTATATAGGAGTACCCAGTAAAGGATCATGTACGCAAACGCCCCCGCGCCCGTGAAGATCGCAATCCGCAGGCGATCTATCTTGAGTATCTTCCACAACCCTGCCCCGATGGCCGCCGTCTCCAGAATAAACAACATCAGCGTGAGGATCGCGTAATGCCGCCGAAATCCCTGGGCTCCCAGGGGCGGAAACAGGATATTCGTCAAGAGCGGCAACAGGATGGTCGCCGGAAAAATGATGGTCGCCAGCCGGACCAGAAACTCCGATAATGTCGGCTTGGTGATGTTGTCGAAATCAAAGTTGTCGTACCCCGCTTCAGGCACCTTGCCGGCCCCGTATTTGTGGAGCGCAAACATCGCCCCGAACATCGCCGCCGTCAGGAATGCTGAGGCGACCAGCGCCGACATGAGCAACACGAACAACCCGCCAAGATCGATTCCCATGGTCACCCCGAAAATCCGCCGGAATGGCGCGATTATGAGGCGCAACCCCGCGCTCCGCAACGCCCACCCCCCCCCCCCCTCCCTGCTCCGGATCACGGATCACCTATTCTCTGACTCGCCTGCGCCCTGACCCTCTAAAACCCCCGCAGCGCACAATACAGCAGCCGCCAGCTCTCCAGCTTGTGGGGCTTCTCCGCGGCATTCCGTATCGCCAACCGTCGCGCGGTCTTCAGATGTCCGTCCATCAGCGCCCACCATCCCCACTTCAGGCGCAAATGCTCGGCGCTGGCTGACCGGGTCATCGGCCGATCGAACTCCAGCCGCACCACCTCGCCGCGCTGCAGCCGATCCGTCCCCCGCTCCCTCCGCTCATGCGCCAGGGTCCGCGCCAGGCGCGAATATGTCGGCGCCTGCCAGTGGCGCGAATTCACGGTGCTCGTGAAATGCTGCCGGTAGTAGCACAACAGGTCCGGCAGATTCGCCACTCGTCCGTGCTCCATCATCCGCAGATGCAGATCGTAATCCTCCGCAATGACAAACGGATGGCGGAATCCCCCCGCCTGCAGGGCCACGTTCCGCTTCATCATGACCGTCGGAAACCAGATCGCATTGTCGAGTTCCAGCATCATGCGCACGATCTCCTCGTGCTTCTCCGGAAACGAGAGCGACTTGATCGGCAGATTCGATGAATCGATGAGCTGCCAGCGCGTTCCGCACACCACCAGCTCCGGCTCATTTTCAAAGCGTCTGAGCTGCCTCTCCAACCGCTGTGGCGCGTACAAATCGTCCGAATCGGCCCAGGCCACGAGTTCCCCGCGCGCCATGTGCAGAAGTTCGTTCCGCGTCTCCACGAGCCCCTTCCCGCCGCGCGAAATCAGACGGATCCGCTTGTCTCGTTTCGCAAACGTCATCAAGGCCTTCAGCGAATGGTCGGTCGACCCGTCATCCAGAATCACGAACTCGAATTCGCCGAAACTCTGGTTCAGAATGCTCTTCACCGCCTGCCCGACAAACTTGCCGGTATTGTGCACAGGCATCAACACGCTTATGGCTGGCATACCACTGGACCCCACAAAAAGGCGAGCTTCGGCCGAATGTCGCACGGCTTCGGCAGCGACGCTGTTGCCAGCGAAAGTAATGCCGCGAATCAGGCCTGCGTTCGTTATTCTTCTCATTTTTTTTGTGGACTGCGGCCTGCCTCCACTGCGTCGCTGCGGGAGCACGACTTGACCTCAGCCATTTGCAGGTTCGTACCCCAGCTCCAGGTCCGGCCTCCCCTGCAAAGATTCTGTGAATCCTCAACCGCTGCTCTGGCATCCACGGTCGAACCGGTTAATGTGGCGTATTCGTAAACCTGCGCCCTAAAGACATCGTAAGTGTGGAGTCCTCTCTAATGTGCCGTAGCCTGCAGCCAGTCACGATCGCCTCCTTCCTCGCCGCCGCTGTGCTCATCGCCGGCTGCGACTCTCCCTCGCACACCGGCAAGGCCTACCTGACCACAGGCAAAGGGATCACCGCCACGGGGGTTCAGAATGTTGCGAGCATGCCGATGAACATGATCGCCTCCCCCAACGGCCGCTTCGCCATCTCCTCCGACATGGGCCAGCGCGAGGCCCTGTGGGTCATCGACACCCGCACCGGGCTCGGGCTGTCCCATCTCGACTACTCCAACCGCTCTTCGCCCCGCCGCAACGCCGCCACCCGTCCCTCCGCCGCCACCAAACCGGCTCCCGCTGAGCGGCTCGCCGGCGGCGAAGACGCCGAACCCACCAAATCGGGCTCTCCTCTCAGCAACGGCCTGTACTATGGTCTCGCCATTTCGCCGGACAACATCCTCTACGCGGCCCAGGGCGCCCACGACTCCATCGCCATTCTCCACCTCTCCGCCGACGGCCAACTCTCCGCGGACGAAAACCCCGCCTCCATTCGTACCCGCCCCCACGACTTCCCTGCGGGCCTCGCGCTCGACAACCGCAATCTTCTCTACGTCGCCAACAACGCCTCCGGTCTCGGCGATCCCTTCTCGCTCCACGGCAGCATCGCCATTTACGATACGACCACCAAATCCGAAGTCGGTCGCTACACCTTCACCCGCAGCTACGGCGGCACGAGCAACTTCCCCTACGGCATCGCCGCCACCCGCGACGGCCGCCGCGTCTATGTCGCCTCCGAGCGCGATGATGCCGTCTACTCTCTCGACTGCTCCAACCCCGCACAACCCGCCCTCGTCGCCCCCCTCCACACGGGTGCTCATCCTGTCTCCCTCCTCCTCTCCGCCGACCAATCCCGCCTCTACGTATCCAACTCGCTCGGCGACACCATCACTGTCATCGACACCCACACGGATCAAATCACCAACACCATCCTCCTCCGCCCGGCCATGGTCCGCGACCTCCCAGGCGTCACGCCCCTCGGACTGTCCCTCTCGCCCGACGGAAGAACTCTCTACGCGGCCCTCGCCGACATGAACGCGGTCGCCGTCATCGACACCGACTCCCTCAACCTCCGCGGCTATCTCCCCGCCGGCTGGTATCCGACCTCGGTCATCCCCACTCCCGACGGCAAACAACTCCTGGTCGCCAACGCGAAGGGGACCAGTCTCCGCAATCCCAACGGCCACCTCTCCGACCCGGTCGACCCCAAACGCAAATTTCTGTACGTCCTCAACGCCCTCGAAGGCAACATCTCCATGCTCGCCGTTCCCTCCGCCGCGGAGCTCTCTACCTCCACCGAAAAAGTCCTCGAGCAGAACCGGCTAACGCAACTCGCCGCCCCGCAGAAGAATCCGCTCGCCGACATCTCGCTCGCGGCCGGCAAAATCAAACACGTTCTGTACATCATCAAGGAAAACCGCACCTACGATCAGGTGCTCGGCGATCTCAAGCAAGGCAACAGCGATCCCTCGCTGACGCTCTTTGGCAAGAATGTAACCCCCAACCAGCACGCTCTTGCCGAACGCTTCGTCCTCCTCGACAACGTTTACGCCTCCGGCGAAGTCTCCGGGGACGGATGGGTCTGGAGCACCCAGGGCATGGCCGACGCCTACGTCGCCCGAAACGTCCCCTACAGCTACTCCCGCCGCGGCCGCAAATTCGACTTCGAAGGCGCCAACAACGGCTACCCCACCGGCGGCGCTCCCGCCGAACTCGACGGCAAACCCCTCGCCACGACGCAATCCTTCAAGAACGGTGTGCCCCCGATCCCCGACGTCGCCAACACCGGCCGCAACATCTGGGACGCGGCGAAAGAAGCAAGAATCTCCCTCCGCAACTACGGCTTCTTCCTCTTCTTCAATGACAAAAACTCCGGCACCCCCGGTGGACCCGACAATTATCCCGCCGCCATCGGCCTTCAACCCGCCGGCCACGACCTCGCCGGCCTCACCGATATCGACTACCGCCGCTTCGACCTCGATTACCCCGACAGCGATGCCCCGCTAAAATATTTCACCGACACCCACGACTCCCACGCCCTCTTCCCCATCACCGCCTTCGGCCAATCCCACGCTCCCAACCGCTTCACCGAATGGAACCGGGAATTCCAGATGATGCTCGCCAAAGACCCCAACGGCAACGCTGTCCCCAACCTCATGCTCATCCGCCTTCCGAACGACCACACCAACGGCGCTTCGGCCGGCAGCCATACCCCGCAATCCTACGTCGCCGACAACGACTACGGCGTCGGCGAATTGGTCGAAGCCGTCTCCAAGTCCCCCATCTGGAACTCCACGGCCATCTTCATCATCGAAGACGACGCCCAGGGCGGCGCCGACCACGTCGACTGCCACCGCACCACCGGCTACATCATCAGCCCCTTCATCAAGGCCCACGCCATCGACCACCGCTTCTACAACACCGACAGCTTCCTCAAGACCATGGAACTCCTCCTCGGCCTCAAACCCCTCTGCCAATATGACGCCGTCGCCGATCCCATTCAGGACTGGACGACGACTCCCGACAACATCGCCCCGTATGAAGCGCAGCTCCCCGCGAAGGAGATCATCACCGATCGGAATCCCACGATCGCCGAGCTCCCCGCAGGCGACCCGCGTATCCAACTCGCCCAACGTTCGGCCCAGATGGACTTCACCCACCCCGACGCGGCCCCCGCGCAGGAAGCCAACGCGATTATCTGGAAGACCGTCAAGGGCCCGAACTCCGAAATGCCCGCCCCGCGCAATGCCATTCCCACCGGAAAAACCGCCGCCGGGAAGGATGACGACGATTGAGCACCATCCCGCGCGAACTTATGAGCCGCGGCGCTGAGGGTTGCGCTCGTCCTGCCTGAACTTCCACCGTCCAAGATCGAGCCACCATTCGGCCACTCCTGTCACTTTCCGCGGTGCACGATCTGTTCCGCAATCGGGCGCTCAAGGCGCGAGCTGCCGGCTCGCGACACTGTCAGCAACTTCATGCCGGTCGGCTGCGTAAGCCGCCCAGTCCTCGAGCAGTTGCTGCGCGGCGTCCCGCGAATGATGCGGGAATCTGGCGCAGAAGTTCTCGCTGCCATAGCTGAATTGCGCATGCACCCGATGAAGGGACAGGAACTCCACAAAACTCCAGAGAACCTGCTTCTCAATAATGACGCACGCAACGCCGTTGATAATTGAGACACAGGGATGGTTATGCCGCATGAGACCTCCTTCGCCTTGCTGATTTCTAAAACCTACCCTCAGATCAGAGAGATGCGCAGGCGCCGATGCACCGCGCACTCCGGCCGCTTCACTTCCCGTTGCAACGCATTCCAAAGATTCGCGCACCTTTCGTCCTGCACGATCCGCTCTACATTTAGCCAAACGCAAATCATCGCAACGAAATGGTTGCGCTACCCCAAGCCGCCGCGAGGGGACAATGAATGCATGGAAAGGACCGGCCAATATATCGAAACATAGATATATTGCAAAATAAATAGCGGCGGTGCCGCGTCCGCGAAGGGGATCGACGCCATTTCGAAGGGGTCACGCCGCCTGTAAGCGGTCGAAACGGGGAAGATCCGCACCTCTTCACGCCAGACTGACCATCGTCGTAGGGCAACCTCCCAATCCCCACAGGTGCCCACCTCAGTGTCTTCCCTTCCACCGTTTCCGTCGGTGCGGTCGTTATGGCTTGCCCAAGCACCCGCGCCAAAAACGTTGACAAGAACGCAAGTGTAGTCCCCATAAGCATTTCGATACTATTTTTCACGCCATCGCCCTATGAAAAGTGTCGCCTGGTTCGCAATGTAGAATATTTGATGTATCCTTACGGATAACGCCGAAAACAACGCATTATTGGTATCTGAACTTTGGGCGCGTGACGGACACATATTTGTGGGTTATGCTAACTGATGAGCTTGCAATTGATTACATCGCCTGCCTAAGGTCTTTTTGCCGGGGGCTGAAAAACTTGGGCCGGAACCGGCTATATATTTCATACTCTCCCCGCAACCGAGCAACGTGCTCGTAAGTCGTGGTGTTACAATGGGAAAGACATGCGCGAGAAGATGCGTAAGCCCTGCCTGAGTCCGAAAAACCGAGCCGCCGCGCGCAGCCGGACCGACTCTGCACTGCCGTCCGTTGAAATTCTCGAATCGCGCATTCTCTTTTCCTACAGCAGCCACCTGATCGGCAATCATGCCGCTGCAACTGCCAACGCCTACACGAATTATCTCGTCCAGACCGCCCACACCCAGTCCGGCCCGCAAGGCCTTTCACCCGCCACACTCCGCCAGGCGTACGGACTCAACCAGATAAGCTTCGGTACCATCGCCGGGGACGGCTCCGGGCAGACGATCGCGATCGTGGACGCCTACGCCGACCCCGCCATCGTCGCCGACCTTCATACTTTCGACCATCAATTCGGGCTGCCCGACACGACCCTCATCCAGATCAACCAGCGCGGTGGTGCTGCCCTGCCGGGCACTGATCCGATGGGTGCGGGCAATTCCTGGGCGGTCGAGACGTCGCTCGATGTCGAATGGGCCCATGCCGCTGCCCCTGGGGCGAAGATTGTTCTCGTCTCGGCGGATTCCGATACCGACGTCGATCTTTCGGCCGCGGTGAACACGGCGCGGAATTATCCCGGCGTTTCCGTCGTATCCATCAGTTGGGGCTCGACTGAAACGTCCAGCGATCTTTCGCGCAATTCGATGTACACCACGCCGGCGGGCCACGCGGGGGTCACGTTCGTCGTCGCCAGCGGCGACAATGGGGCGTACGACTCGGGCTCAAACGTTCGCAACGTCGATTATCCCGCCGCTTCCCCGAACGTCCTTGCCGTCGGGGGCACGAATCTTACAGTGGATGCTGCAGGGAACTATCTCTCCGAAAGCGGCTGGGGCGATGGCGCACACAGCGCCCTGGACGGCGGCTCCGGTGGGGGGGTAAGCGCGTATCAGGTGCAACCGAGCTGGCAGCATGGGATCGTCACGCAGAGTTCGACAAAGCGCGCCCTTCCGGATGTGGCGATCGACGGGGATCCAGCGACGGGCGTAGCCGTTGTGGATTCATTCGATATGCCGATGAATCCGTGGATGAAGATCGGCGGGACGAGCCTTGGCGCGCCGCTGTGGTCGGGCATCGTGGCCATCGCCAATCAGGGGCGCGCCATTGCAGGTAAAGCGGTATTCAACGGCACGCAAACGCTTAATGCCATTTACGCGGCACCCGCATCCGACTACCACGACATTACCACGGGCAGCAACGGGTACAGCGCGGGACCCGGATTCGACCTCGTCACCGGCCGGGGCACGCCGATCGCCAATCAGCTCGTTCCCTACCTCGCGAATGTATCGGCGAGCAGCATCACGACAACGTCGGGGAGCAAGAAGGCTGTTCCCGCCCCGAAGATCAACGCATTGAAGGTCAGCGCGTCGGCCGTCAGCAGCGGTTCATCGATCACGCTGTCTGCCGTCAATGTGCAGGAGCCCGGGGGCAGCATCAGTGGGGTCAGCTTTTATCGCGAGACCAACGGCAAGTCCGGCCTGCAGATTGGGAGCGACGCCTTTATCGGCAGCGGGAAGCGGACCGGGAACAACTGGACGCTGACGACCAGCACCTCCGGCCTCAAGCCCGGCGCTTATACCTATTACGCGGTCGCCACTGATTCGCCGAGGATTACGAGCAACACGGTCTCGACGTCGATCAAGGTGACTGCCCCGTCGGCGAAGTCGCCGACGCTCGCGCGGAAGGGTCCGGTGGCACTGACGAGGAACCGTCTGTCCTGAGATCCACTGCAACTAGCGTCCACGGAAGGTTTTCCACCCGTCCCCTCCCCTCAGCATTGCTGCCTGCGTACAATTGCGTTCCTTCGACGGACCGATGTACTACGTTCAGGAACGCTATGACCTTTCCAAATTCGATTCGGCAATGGCTCACCGCACTGATTCTGTTTGCACTGTGGCTTGGCCTGATGCCCGGCAGCGCGCGCGGAGCGACCGAACCTTTCGAGGCGAGCGCCGCGATCGATAGCGAGCCGCTCGTGCGCGGCGGCACGGCGCGCATCGGCGTGAAGATCGACATCAATCCCGAGTATCACATCCAGAGCGCCACGCCGCATGACGAGTTTCTGATTCCGACGACGGCCACACTGAAGGAAGCTGCGGGCATACATGCGGGGGCCGCGAAATTCCCCGTCGCTTCGGAAGTATCCGGACCTGCGGGCACCCCGGGCACGCTCTCGGTGTACGAGGGCACGGTGTACATCCTGCTGCCGATTTCGATGGCGTCCGATGCGCCTTTGGGCGAAACCACGCTGGAGCTGACCGTGCGCGCGCAAGCGTGCGATGAAAGCGCCTGCCTTCCACCGATGACGAAGAAGCTAAAGATTCCCGTGACGATCGCGGCGGCCGGCACACCAACGTCCGCGAAGGAAGCCGATTTTTTCGCCGCGGCCGATCAACAGAAGTACGCCGCCTCGACGCCCGCGAGCACAGCGCCGGCGCCCGCACCATCGTCGACCGCGCCGTCATCGGCGGAGACCACCCTGCCGCCGCCGACCGCCGGCAACGGGACGCCGGTGGAACTGCTCTCGACGGACGCCCAACTCGCCGCGATCAAGGAGCGCCCGTACAAGCCGTACAACGGTGCCGAGCAGAATTATTCGCTGGGGTTGATCATCCTCTTCGCGCTGCTCGGCGGGGCGATTCTCAACGTGATGCCGTGCGTGCTGCCGGTGATTCCGCTGAAGGTGCTCTCGCTGGTGCAGCAGGCGCACGGTGATCGCAAGCTCGCGGTTCTGCATTCGATCACATTTTCCGCGGGGGTTATCGCGCTGTTTGTCGCGCTCGCCGTCGCCCTGAAGCTGTTCGGGCTCTTTTACGGGCAACAGTTCCAATCCCCGGCGTTTCTCATCGCCATGGTGATGTTCGTGGTGGCGCTCGCGCTCTCGATGCTGGGGGTCTGGACGATCAATCCGCCGCAGGCGATTTACAACGTCGACACGCAGCACACCGGTTATCTCGGTTCCTTCACGAACGGCCTGATGGCGACGCTGCTCGCCACGCCCTGCTCCGCGCCGTATCTCGGGCCGGTGCTTGCGTGGGCGCTGATTCAGCCTGCTTTCATTACGGCGCTCGCGCTGGGGCTCGTCGGCGTGGGCATGAGCCTGCCGTATCTGCTGCTCGCCGCGTTTCCCGCCGCGCTGGAAAAGCTGCCGCGCGCCGGGCGGTGGACGGAGCTGCTCAAACAGGGGCTCGGCATCGTGATGATCGGCGTGGCCGTTTATTTGATCACGCTGATTCCCAACGTGACGTACTGGCCGTGGGTGCTGCTGGGGACGGTGCTGCTGAGCCTGGTCTGCTGGGCATGGGGACAGATTCCGACGCCGTCGATGGAGCTACGGAGCGTGTGGACGATCCGCGTAGTGGTTCTGGTGATCGGGATTCTCCTTGGCGCCGGCCTGTGGATGTTCGCCGGCAGGGAGGCGCGGACAGAGGCGCCGGCGCGGCTGGGTGGGGAAACGGCCGTTATTCCTGAGAAGCCGACGACGCAGTGGATGCCATTCAATGTCGCCCTGCTGGATGCCGCACTCAAAGAGGGGAGACCGGTGGTTGTGGACTGGACTGCGGACTGGTGCATCAACTGCCGGACGCTGGATACGTTTGTGCTCTCGACGGAGGCGGTGCAGAAGGCGTTTGTGGACAACCGGACGGTGCTGCTTCGCGCGGATTTGAGCAGCGACAATCCTCCCGCGACGGCGTTGAACAGCAAGCTGGGGGGGCAGGCGATTCCGGTACTGGCGATTTTTTCGCCGTCGCGCCCGTATGAGCCGGTGGTGTTGCGGGATAAATATTCGCGGGATCGAGTGGTTTCCGAACTGCAGGCGGCTCGTTGAAGCACAGCCTCCCCTGTGTCCCCAGGTTCCACGGCAAAAACGCAAAAAGCTTCGGCGTTGCTCCGAAGCCTTCACGTGTTTGATTGAATCGCCGCTCAGGACGCCTTGGCTTTGACCGGGACGGCCGAGGGCGCGGCTGCCGCAACGCCGTTGGCGCTGGGCGTCTTCTGGATGGCGACTTCGATGGCGAAGGGGCCGGCCTGCGTCTGGCAGGGGATGACGATCGGGGGGATGCCGGTGGGATACTGCACGCGGTGCTCGCCGGTGATGACGTTGGGGACGGAGAGCGTGGAGAGGCCGCCGGGGAGTTCGGTTTTGGCGTGTCCGGCGATCATGTTGACGATTTCGCCGAGGGCATCGACGCAATCGTTGTCGACGCTGGTGAACGGCGTGCCGGCGAGGCCGCCGGCGAGAGCGAGGGCGACGCGCTGCGAGAAACCGAGGATCACGCAACCGGTCACCGCGCCGCCCAGGCCGATGACCGCCGAGACGGCGTACTTGCCATCTTCATCATTTCGCAGGTGCGGCTTTCCGATGGTGAGCGGCACCTTGATCATGAGGTCGAACACCTTCCGCGAACTCATGATGAACGGGTTGATATAATTCACATCCATGGTTTTTGCCTTATCAAAGTGTGTCAGACTCCAGCTTGCCTGTGGCCCGTTTGGCAGTCACATCTCAGGTCGCCACGGGAGCCCGCGCTCTGTCGAGCGTCTGCTTGATCTTTTCACCCAATACGTCCGGTGTGAACGGCTTGATGCAATAATTGTTCACGCCCGCCTTGATGGCCTCAATGATGCGCGGCTTCTCCGCTTCAGTGGTCACCATGATGATCGGCGTGGTCTTGTCCTTCTCCCGAATTTTGCAGACCATCCTGAAGCCGTCCATGTTGGGCATGTTCCAGTCGGCCAGGATGAGGTCGAAGGTGGATCCCGACGCGAGGACGGTGAGCGCCTCGAGGCCGTCGCCGGCTTCGGTCATCTGGCATTCGGGATAGAGTTTCGTGAGAACATTCTTCTGAATGTTCCGCATGGTTCGCGAATCGTCGACGATCAAAACCTTCTGCATGAGAGTCCTCGCACTTAAGCGTGTAGCGATGTTCGCTTCGGTCCGCCCTGCTGCACGCTGATTTCGATGGAGAATTCTCCGGCGCTGCATGTACAGGGGATCACGAAGCAGGGGATGGCGGACAAGCCGGCGACGGTATAACCGCTGCCGACGATGACGGTGGGGATGGAGATCGAAGCGGCCACACCCATTCCGCTCTTGGCGGAGCCGATGATGATGTTGGTGATTTCGGCGATGGCGTCGACAAAATCGGGATGGGTGTCTTCCATGGCGGCGCCGGTGAACTGGGCCGCCACCGCTTCGCCGACGCCCTTGGGGAATCCCACCACGACGCACCCGGTGAGTTCTCCGGAAAAGCCGATCACGCCGGAGACGTGGGCTGCGTGGCTGGCGCTGGTTTTGAGCGAAGGGGTCCCGGAGGTGACCTCCATGGCGAGCATCGACCGGAACGTGTCGCGCACTGATTTGATCAGCGGCGCAACGATGGCCGGCGTGCTGTCGATACTCGCGAGAGCGGTGACCATAATGCCTCCAGAAAGCCCTCGGAATGACGGTCGTTCCGATCTTCCGCCGCGGCCGGAGCGAGCCCCTGCCAGGGCACGTGTTTGTCGCGCGGAATCCTAGGAAGTTGATCGGCAATTCGGGGGCATTACACGAGCGTTGATTACCCACATTTATGTGTGGCCCCCTGGAAATTACTCTCTGGATGGCCATCCGCCGCGATGCCTCGTTTAGGGGATGTGGTCGGCTGGGATTTTCCAGTAGTCGATACATGGGTACGCGTTAATCTATTGGCGGTGGTTACGTGTGTGGCGTGTCGAATAAAACAAGCGAGCTTCATGACCCGCTTCACGACAACGGCCACACCTCACCCGTTCGATTGCTACTTCGGTGGAATTCTCGTCCCCAGCGGCAGCTTGTTGGCAGTCCAGTTCCAGTGCCACTTCAGTGTCCACAGGGCTTGCAACTGGAGATTCTCCGCATGGCCATCGGCAAATCCCATGTTGACCGTCCTGGTGTGACGGTCCAGGCAGAATCGCCGCATCATGTTCCCGTTGGTATATCCCGGGCTCGTCGTCAGGTCCGCGGGCGGCACATCCGATTCGCACGGCCACCCGTCCGGCCAATACGCGTCGCCGAGCTCCGGGATCTGCGATTCGGGGCCGCCATCGTAGGGATACTTCCAGTAGAACGCTTTCGTGGGCTTGGGTGTGGGCGTCGGCGTCTGGCTCAAGCCCCAGTCCGTTTGGCCCGGCGGCGCGGGCTGCTGCAGCCAGCCGTTGATCGCGTACGATCCGGAAGTATTCAGTTTTGAATTCACCGCGCTGATGACGGTCCATGCGATGCCGGGGTTCGGCGGATTCACCACGGGCCCGCCTGTTGGACTGGGATTGACCACCGTTTCCGGACAGAGGTCCAGCTTGTTGCTGTTGCCCGCTTCGGCGAGGGCGAGCGTCCAGTAGTCGTTGGCGCCGGTGAAATCGTAGGGAAGTTGACACTGATGGTCCGTCATGTACACGTTCAGCACGCCCACGACGCCCCGGATATTGGCGAGGCAGCGCGTGGTGTTCGCACGCTTTTTGGCCTTCCCAAGCGATGGGAGCAGGATCGCCACCAGAAGTGCGATGATCGCCACAACGACAAGGAGCTCGATCAGCGTGAAAGCGCGCCGATCGCCGCGATGCGGGTCATAACGCATGGGTCGTCCCCTTGGATTATCAAGTCATCGGTCGGCGCGAAATGTCCGGGCGCCAAAGAACTGACAAACGCGAGTATACCCGCGAAGCTGATCTTGGTGAAGGAATTTTTACGTGAAGATATGTAATTTAGATGAGTCTTGACGCGGAATGCATGGGCCATTCATCGTTAAGGAGAAGTGCTATCCGCGTCCCCTTGTGCATCTCGCGGCGAATATCTGAAATCGAGTCCTACGCCTGCTATCGCGCTCTGTGCGGGGTTGCGCTGGACCGCAACGAGATGAACAATCAGAAGCGCGCCGCGATGACTGCGCCGCCGAGGCGAATCGCCTTGACGGAGGATACGAGCGTATCACTGGCGATAACCCGCCAAAAGTTCCGATGCTCATCTATCCCGCGCCGCAGTTCACGATGTGCGGACGCTGGGTGAACTTCCTCTTCATCGGCGGCCTTCCGATCATTTCGTAATCCATCCAATCGATGCCGCAGCTCTATCGCACGTGGCTGCATTCACCTCGTCGCGCTCCGACGCTGCTTGAGTGTGAGCAGCTTCGATTCGCCGGGCTGATGTTCGGCCGGCCCCTCTCCTGACACATCGCCACGAAGCGCCGCTTCATTTCGGTCAGACGCCGTAGCGTCGCGCTGCGGCACCTGCATCGTGACGCGGCACGATGGTTGCTTTCGTGCATCGCTAGCACGTGCCGCGACAGCATGGCGATCACACAGAAACCATGGAGCGCTGAGGAGTCTCGTCATTAATCATCTTGCCGACCGCAACGTTTCGCGAAGAGCAGAACTGCTAAGAAGTGGTCGCGTGAACAACGCAACACCGGTTCAGTGTTGCAGAGCGTGGCTTGCCGCAATAGCTTCGCTGCTCATCGTGCTCTCGACCGCGACCGCCGCCTTTGCTCAGGCACAAACGCAGCCATCGCAGGGGCTGACGCTGGATCCAGAGGCGAACGCCGCGCCCCTGTCGCCGAACGCCATTCAGTCGCGCATAGACCAGGCCCAGGCCAGCCCCGCCGGACTGTTCCCATACAGCCCCGTCTCGGTGATCGATCCGCTCTGGCGCGATGTGAATCGTCAGACGCAGAAAGTCGGCCTGACCCTTGGTCTGAACTACACCATGGTTTATCAGGCCGCCTCCAACGGTCCCGGCGTCCGCGATGCCGCGGGCGGCTCCATTGATCTGTTCGGCGACTGGCAATTGCTCGGCAAAAAGAATGACCCCTCCAGCGGCAGGCTTTACTTCGAGGTGGAAGACCGTCATGCGGTCATTACGCCCATTCCGCCCGCGTCGCTGAGCGGGCAAATCGGCTCTCTCTGGAAAACGACCGACGGATTCCAGGAGGAGGCGTTCACAATGAGAGAGTTTTACTGGGAGCAGCACATCGGCGGAAACTTCCTGATTGCCCGCATAGGCAAGCTCGATGCGGAGCAATACTACGGCAGCAACTATTGGGCGAGCGACAGGCTGTACTTTTTAAATCAGGCGTTTTCCGGCACCCCCGCGATCGCGATTCCCAGCAAGGGACTGGGCGCGAACCTGACGCTTAGGCCGAGCGACCTGTGGTTCGTTTCGGTCGGAACCCAGGACGCGGAGGGGAAGGCGACGACCGGCGGGTTCAACACCCTCTTCGAGGACTTTAACCTGTTCAGCGCCGTGGATCTCGGCTTCACCCCCACCATCCCGGGCCTCGGCAAAGGAACGTACCGCTTTACCGGCTGGTACCGTGACGATGGCAAGAGCCAGGGAACCCCGCATGATGCAGGTTTCGGCTGCAGCTTCGACCAGCACGTCGGCCCGAACCTGATCCCCTTCTTCAAATGCGGCTTCAACCAGGGGAATGACTGCAAGGTCGAGGACATGATCGCCGCCGGCATCGGGTGGCAGGGAAAACTGCTCAGCCCTTCCGACGTGATTGGCCTCGCCGGCTCGTGGGGACGACCCTCCGATCATGACCTCCGCGACCAGTACGCGGCGGAAGCCTTCTATCGGATGCAGGTCGCCCGGGACATCCAGCTCACCGTCGGCTACCAAGCCATCTTCGACCCCTCGAAAGCGCCCGGCGACGACGTGGTCGGCGTCTTCGAATTCCGGTGGGGGATCTCGTTTTAAAACCGGGGAGACCAGAAGGACCGTCATGCGAACGGAATAAAACAATGAACGCGGGTGCAAATCTGACAAAGCCAAGCGCGCAAAGAAGTCGCACCCGAGTGCCGATGGCGACTTTGTTGTCGGTGCTGCTTCTCGCGCCGCTAACCGCGGCAGGACAGGATGACCTGCAGGAACCGGCCAACAAGACGCAGAACCACCTCCCCGAACAGGACAAGCTACAGTTCCAGAATTACTCGAACCCCGGCGTGGTGAAAGACGACTCCACCCAGGATTTCGCGTTTGTCGTCCCCACGATCCGGTCAGAACTGAGCAACGACTCGAATCTGGCTGCGCCCACAAGTACACCCACTATTGATCAACCCTCCCTCGCATGCGGCGGGGAAAGTGCTTTCTGCACTGCCAATATCCAGCCGCGAACACTCTCCTTGATGCCGCAAAACGCTCCGGCGATTGCAGAGAGCCGTGGACCGGCATCCGCACACACCGTTGCGGCGGCCGGATCACAGAGCTTGCTAACACTGGCCAAGCAGACGCAAAACCCCGTCCCCGATGTAATCAAATTACAGTTCCAGAACTACTTCAACTTTGAGACGGGGGAGAATAAGTCTATGCAGGATGTCCTGCATGTCGTCGCTACCATCCCGTTCAAGCTGAATGACGACTGGAAACTGGTCACGCGCACGGAATTACCGCTGTACGTTCAACCTTCGCTCGGGAACGGAGAGGATAGTGCCGTCGGCATGGGCGACATCAACCCAACATTCTACTTTGTCCCGCGAAAGAAAATTGGAGGGCTCACTCTGGGCTTTGGGCCGACCTTCACATTCCCCACCGCAACGGAAAATTTTCTGGGCTCCGGAATGTGGAGCGCGGGCCCTGCGGCCGTGCTGGTCTACGACAATGGCCCCTGGCTGATCGGTAGCCGGATCAGCAACCAGTGGTCCTTTGCCGGATGGCGCGATCAAGAGTACAACCGACTCTGGATCCAACCGTTTTTGCATTACAACCTCTCGGACGGCTGGTATCTCGCGATCTTGCCCACCATCACCGCCGACTGGAAGGCAAGCAGCGGGAACAAATGGACCGTGCCGATCGGAGGGGGCTTCGGCAAGCATTTTAGGCCCCTCAGTAACGGCGTATCGTTCGATTTGGAAGTCCAGGGGTTCTACAACGTGGAGCGTCCAGACGGAGCCCCATCTTCGCAGCTCTTTCTCCAACTCCAGGTTCTGTTCCCCAAGTGAGGACATTGGCTCTCCCCCAACAATGGATCTCAGAGCTGTGTCAAAACGCGATCCGCCACCGGAATTCGAAGACGCCGGCCACGTTGTCGCCAGGCGGGTTCGAGCCGTCGAAGAGGGCTAGATAGCGGGCGGTGAGCTGGCAGTGCTGCGCGACCTGAATCCGAAGGAAGGCTTCCGCCGCACACTCGTAGTGGAGGTTATGGTTGGAGGGTCGTCCCCACGCGTTGAGACCAGCCTCACGCGGTAAGGCACGACATTGGCCGGCCGGGCAACTTTTCAAGGGGAAACGCGGCGCCGACTCCGACGAAGGATTAAAAAGCTACGCGCGACTTTGGAATATCAAAACGCGCCCCCAACCCACGCCCCTCCCCCAACTCCTCGACGCCGCCACATCCAGAGGACTGCGGCTGGCCGTTCCATCAACTCGGGGCGACAGGATTTGAACCTGCGACCTCTTGGTCCCGAACCAAGCGCTCTAGCCAAGCTGAGCTACGCCCCGTTCTTGTTCTCCGCGGATCGGCACCGAGCTCTTAGCTCTGCTTCCGCTTCTTCTTCTTGCCGTAACGTTTCTTCGGCTTCTCTTTCTTCATCGCCATCCTTTCCAACCACGATACTTCGCCCGAACGCAATGCGCCGAGCGGTGACAGATTGAAAATTCTAACAAATCCCGCCACCCCATGCCAGTACCCAGCCCCAGTAATCTTGAAACGATGCTGTCAAACCCGGACAATGCAGGCCGTTGCTTTTTCGGAGAAGGCTGTGCCTCAACGTTCCCCCCGCCCGGTTGTATTGCTTTGCGGTTCGCTCGCACTGCTTGCTCTCGCGATTACCACACTCGTTGCTAATGCCGCCGACACCAGCGCCACCGAGCGTGGCGCCCGCCAGGCGCGGCAACTCGAGCAGATCCGCGGTTTCTCGATCCAGCTCACCGACCCCAATGGCCGGGACAAATACATCAAGGCCATCGACGATCTCGCGGACATGGGCTGCACCTGGGTTAACTTCGTTATTGCCGCCCGCCAGGAAGATGTGAAGTCTGAATCCATTCACATCGACTGGCGAAACCTCCCCATGGAGGGGGACATCAAGCGCATCCTCCGGCACGCCAAGTCGCGCAACATGTCCGTCATGCTCATGCCCATCGTCCTGCTCAATAAGGCCAACTCCAAGGAATGGCGCGGCGTCATCTCGCCGAAAGACTGGGACGCGTGGTTCGCCTCCTACGACGCCTACATCAACTTCGTCGTGCAGCAGTTTGCCATCCCCTGCAACGTCGATATTTTCTGCGTCGGCTCGGAACTCCTCTCCAGTGAGCCATTCCGCGAACGCTGGGTCGAACTGATTTCCGAAATCCGCAATCCCCCGAAAAACCTCGCCCCGGATCGTCCGCAACCCCTGCCCTACACCGGCAAACTCACTTACTCCGCGAACTGGGACCACTACGACTCCGCCCGCGGCGGACCGACCTTCTGGGACAAGCTCGATTACATCGGCATGAACAACTACAACGAACTGGCCGACAAGCCCGGCGCCAGCGTCGAGCAGCTCGATAAAGCCTGGGAACCCATCAAGCGCGACATCCTCAAGTTCGTCGACCAGCAGAAAAAGCCCTTCTTCTTCACCGAAGTCGGCTGGCATAACCTCGAGAACACCATCAACCAGCCGTGGAACTACGTTGCCGACGGCGAAATCCGCCCCGAAGAGCAGTTCCACGCGTACGAGAGTTTCGTCGACACCTGGAAAAACGTCCCCCACAGCAAATTCATGGGTGCCTTCATCTGGGAATGGCGGCCCGGGGCCGACGGCGCCAAGGAGCACGGCAGCTACTCCCTCCAAAACACCCTCGCCCTCGGAGTCGTCAAAAAATGGATGGCGATGAAGTAGTTCGGAGTTCCGGCTTAAGTCGGACCATGTGCCCGCTATAATCGAAGCCTTTCGATCCAAAGGAGCCCCCAATGCCCATCTACGAATACCACTGCGAAGCTTGCGACAAATCGTTCGAAACGATGACCACCATGAGTTCGCGCGACGCCAAGATCCCCTGCCCGCACTGCAACAGCAAGAAGACCGCCCGCAAACTTTCCGTCGTTGCCGTCGGCGGTGGGGGGGATCAGGCCACATCCGCTCCCTCCGGCGGTCACGTCCACTCCGGTATGTGCGGCTGCGGCAAACGCCAGGGCTCCTGCGGCATGAACTAAATTATTTGTGTTCATTTGTGTCCATTTGCGGGCAATTTACGTCGAGTGTCTCTCATGCCTCAAAAAATCCTGATTTTCATCGAAGACGCCTATGAAGACATGGAACTTGTCTATCCGAAGTACCGGCTGCAGGAGGCCGGCTTTCAGGTCACTTTCGCCGGTCCGAAGGCCAATCAAAAATATCTCGGCAAGCACGGCTATCCCTCCACATCCGACGCGACCATCGCTGAAATCAACTCCCGCGATTACGCGGGCGTCATCTGCGCCGGCGGCTGGATGCCCGACAAACTCCGGCGCGACCCGAAGGTGAAATCGCTTCTCCAGGAATTCCACGCCGACAGGAAACTCATCGCCGCCATCTGCCACGGCGGCTGGATGCCGATTTCCGCCGGCATCTATAAGGGCGTGCGCGTCACGGGCTCGCCCGGCATCAAGGACGATTTGATCAACGCCGGGGCCCTGTTTGAAGACGCTCCCGTCATCATCGACCGCCACTTCGTCAGCTCTCGCCGGCCGGACGATTTGCCGGACTTCATGCAGGGGGTTCTGAAGGTACTGGGCGGATTGCCTGGGTGAAAAATAAGGAGTTGCGCGATTTTTTGCGCGGGGAAAAAGTTTTGAGGGGGGAAATGTGGTTTTTTGGGGTGGGAATGGGGTTTTTGCGGCTTTGAGGGGTGGGGAAATGGTTTTTTTGAGGGGCGATCCGCTTCATTCCGCCGAGATATGACGGCGTTCCGGCGGGACATGGGGGGTACCTTGGGGAAATGGGAATGGGGCGATGATGAGGGGTGGGAGGGCATGGAAGGCACGGCGGCGGCGGTAGGCGCCGGGCTTTGGGTCGCGTGTTGACGGGTGTGCATTTGTTTCCCCCCCCCCCCCGTTGAATTGCTGGGGTATTATGGCATGGGGAGGGGCGGGAGGCAAGGGGGAAGTTTGCATTTTGTTTGGTTTGGTATTTATTCGCTGTGGGTGAGGGCGGCGTGGCGGACGTAGTCGGAGAGGCCGCGGAAGCCGTAGTGTTGGGCGGCTTGTTTGAGGCCTGGGATTGCGTCTGGGGTATACTCTGCGAGATGCGAGCGCTCTGGGACATCGACCGGGGCTGCCGTTGGGTTCGTTCTCGGCATCATCCTGCTTTGCCTTACAAGAACGGAAACAAAATGCGTAAACCGCTACCCCTATTTGTATATTTTTGCGGCTTTGTCGTTGGGGAGGTCTTTGGAGACTGGCTGGGCATTTTATTGGCAGAAGTATTTCCGCGATCTGTTGCACAATTTGTGCCGCTCTTCACGGCAATGCTGTTCACAGTTCTGATTGTCTTTCTCCTCATCATGTATGACCGTCGGCCGACGATTCATTACTACCGCAAGGCGCGTAATCTTTGCCTGAATTGCGGGTATGACCTTATGGAGACTCGGAATCGATGCCCGGAATGTGGTCGGCATTGGATGAATAAGTCGCGCGGACGGGTCGGGGATATGAAGCATCCGTTGGTTGAGTTATGGACCATGAAAAAATCAACAAGTGGTCTATTTCGCCGTTCAATGCACTAAATAAGAACGCGCTCCGTGATGGGAGGGGGTTGGGGGTGGGGCCGACGTATTGGCCGTCCGCGAAATGGGGAGGGATCTGGTAGCCGCGATATCGGTGAAGTGGAAGATTCGATCGCCCCGTTGGGGCTCGGCAGTCTCTTTTTTCTATGACCCGGGGTTCCCTTCGGTCACCCCGGGCTATTTTCGCGTGCCCCTTTGGGGCTTGAGTCGACGCATCGGCAGATGGCCGTCTAAAGGCGAGACTACGAACCCCGCCGCGTTGCGGCGTCGCTAAAAGAGGGACGTTTTCAAGGTGAAGATCGATGAACTTTTTGCGGATGAGTGTCTGTTGGGATTCGGATTATTCCCATTCGATGGTGCCGGGGGGTTTGCTGGTGATGTCGTAGACGACGCGGGAGACGCCGCGGACTTCGTTGACGATGCGGTTGGAGACGCGGGCGAGGACGTCGTAGGGGATGCGGCTCCAATCGGCGGTCATGAAGTCGGAGGTGTCGACGCTGCGGAGGGCGATGACGTGCTGGTAGGAGCGGCCGTCGCCCATGACGCCGACGGCGCGGACGGGGAGGATTGCGGCGAAGGTCTGGGCGGTGCTGCGGTAGAGTCCTTCGGTGATGATTTCTTCAAGGAAGATTTCGTCGGCTTGGCGCAGGACGGAGAGTTTGTCTTCGGTGATTTCGCCGATGCATCGGACGGCAAGGCCGGGGCCGGGGAAGGGGTGGCGCCAGACGATGTGTTCAGGGAGTCCGAGGAGGGCGCCGAGTTTTCGGACTTCGTCTTTGAAGAGGTCGCGGAGGGGCTCGACGAGTTCGAAGCCGAGTTCGGCCGGGAGGCCGCCGACGTTGTGGTGGAGTTTGATGTTGGCGGCGGTGCCGGCGTGGCCGTGGCCGCTCTCGATGACATCGGGGTAGAGGGTGCCCTGGGCGAGGAATTTGGCATCGCGGATGCCGGCGGCTTCGCGTTTGAAGACATCGATGAAGATCTTGCCGATGATTTTGCGTTTCTGCTGGGGTTCGGTGACGCCGGCGAGGCCGGTCAGGAATTCCTGAGACGCATCGACGACGCGCAGATCGATCTTGAAGTGATCGCGGAAGGTGCTCTCCACGGTCTCCCGCTCGTTTTTGCGCAGCAGGCCGTTGTCGACAAAGATGCACTTGAGTTGATCGCCGATCGCGCGGTGGAGGAGTGCTGCGAGCACGGAGGAGTCGACGCCGCCGGAGAGGCCGCAGATGACGGTGCTCTTCCCCACCTGCTTCCGCACGCACTCCACCGCGGTATCAATAAAGTTCGACATCCGCCACGTGCCCGCGGCCCTGCAGATTTTGTAGAGAAAATTCTCCAGGATCTGCGTTCCGTGCGGGGTGTGGGTGACTTCGGGATGAAACTGCACCCCGAAGAAAGGTTTGCTCACATGCCGCATCGCCGCCAGCGGACAGGTCGGCGTCGAGGCGAGCGCCATAAACTCGTTTCCCAGCTCCTTCACCTGGTCCCCATGGCTCATCCACACGGTCGTCTCGGCGGGCACGCCGTGCAAGAGGTCGGCGGCACCATTCCCGCTGGCCAGGGACAATTTGGTGCGTCCGTACTCGCGGGCCTCTGCGGGCTTTACATCGCCGCCCAGGAGCTGGGTGGCGATCTGCATGCCGTAGCAGATGCCTAGAACGGGGACGCCCAATTCGAAAATGCGGGGGTCGCACTTTGGCGCTCCCTCTTCGTATACCGACGAGGGCCCGCCCGAGAGGATGACGCCGACGGGGTTGAGTTTTCGCAATTCGTCGACTGGGATGTCCGGCCTGACGAGGAGGGAATAAACGCCGGCCTCACGGACGCGGCGGGCGATGAGCTGGACGTACTGGGAGCCAAAATCCAGAATCGGAACGGTTTGCTGGGAAATGTCGTTATTCATGCGGCGATTGTATCGCCCGACCCTTATCCCGTGAAGCGCAGGGAGAGGGAAGCGGGGGCACGGGTCAGGAGATGTGCAAATGCCAGCCAAGGCACTCAAGGTTGGCGGAGAAAAAGTGAGTTTTGTGCCCAAGGTACTCATGGTTGGGCCAGGGTGCTGATGATTTTGCCAGGGCAGTACATGGCGTCCGTTTTTTTTCGTGAAATGGAATAAGAGGGGGGATCGAAACACGGAGTGTACCGGGTGCAGAGTCTGTCCCGGGTACGAAAAAAGGGGACCGAATAGCAGGCTAACATATTTCGGGGTGCAAATGAAAAATGAGTGAAGTGCGAAGGAAGAGCATGATCCACGGCTGGACCGCTTGTTATTTGATAATCGCTTGTCGATACTAGTTGGACTAGTCCCAAATCGGAGCCTAATCGCATGCCAACAAGAGCCTTCATCAGGTTTTTCATACTTCCCGTCGCAGCGCTGGCGCTCAGTTCGATGGTGCGCGCCGATACGACGCCCGACGGCATCCCCGCGATCACCAAGCCGAGCCAGGATGTGATCCTCTCGTTCGTCCGCCCCGGGCGGGTCGTGGAAATCCTGGTCAAGGAGGGGGAGCACGTCGAAAAAGGGCAGCTCCTCGCGCGGCAGGACGATTCGGAGGAAAGCAAGGCCCTGGCGCTCTACAAGAGCAAAGCGGAGGACATGACGCAGATCGACGCCCAGAAGTTCATCGAACAGCAAAGCGCCAAGGACGCGGAGAACCTCAAGAAGAGCGGCGCCGGCAGCCAGTACGAAAAAGACCATGCGGTGCTACAGGACAAGGTTGACGCCGCCAAGATCAAAATCGCCGAGTCGCAGCACGAGCAGGATGTCGACCAGTACGAGCAGAATCTCGCGATTGTCGAAAAGACGAAGCTCTACGCTCCGATCTCCGGCCTCGTCGAGGAGCTGCTCGTGCACCAGGGGGAAAGCGTGGACACCCAGAACATGAAGGTCATGCGGCTGGTCAATATCGACCCCATGTGGGTGGAAGTTCCGGTTCCGTTCAGCCAGGCGCAGGAACTCAAGGATGGCGACGTTGCCCAGATCCGCCTCTCCAACCGTGCGATTCTTGCCGGCAAAGTGATCCATGTCGCCTCGGTGGCCGAATCCGCCAGCGACACGCTGCTCGTCCGTGTGGAAGTTGCCAACCCGGAGCATCGGAAGCTGGGTGAGCGGGTCAACGTCTCGTTTAACGCCAAGGTCGCCTCCGCGGGCCAACCTTAAGGAAATCGGCCCTCCCGGGGTATACTGATCAGAACGACGACAAGGTAAAGCGAACATGACGACTTTCAATGTAGTAGCGGGCGGGCGACCCCAGGTGCTCGTCGACGAACAGCAGCTCACGCAGATCCAAGGGGAGCTGAATCGCCGCGGGATCGAACTGGAGCGTCTGAAGGCCGCGTTCGAGACGCTTGCCTCGATCAACGCCCCGGCCAAGTTCATCGCGGCCTCGATGGCGCTCTGCAACGAGCTCGCGTCGCGCTGGAAGGCGGAGCGGGTGGGCATCGGCTTTCTCAAGGGTCGATACGTTCGCCTGCAGGCACTGTCCCACACGGAAAAGATCACGCGGCACATGCAGCTCGTGCAGGACATTGAAAGCGCGATGGAAGAGAGCCTCGATCAGGACCTCGAAATCCTCTTCCCGCCGCCCAAGGACGCGAGCTTCGTCTACCGCTCCGCGGAAAAGCTCTCCGCCAAGCACGGCCCGAACGCGATCTGCTCCTTCCCGCTCCGCCGGGAGGGGAAGGTTGTGGCCGTCCTCACCCTGGAGCGCAAGTTCGACAAGCCGCTGCTTCTCGATGAAATCGAAACGCTGCGTCTTACCTGCGATCTCTTCACTGCCCGGCTGGTGGATCTATACGAGCACGACCGGTGGGTCGGCGCCAAGGCGGCGAAGGCCACGCGCAACGGCCTGGCGTGGTTTGTCGGGGCGAAGAACACCTGGGCGAAAGTGATCGCGATCGCCGTCTGCGTCTTCCTGGCCATCACCATCTTCGTGAAGACCGACTACAACACCGAAGGCTCCTTCACCTTCGAGGCGGAGGAGCGCCAGATTGTGCCCGCGCCGTTCGAAGGCTTCCTGAAGACGGTCAACGTGCAGATCGGCGACCCCGTGTGGACGAAGCAGACGGCGGGTCCGTTTGACCAGCTCGCCGGCGCCGAATCACTGGCGCCGCTGCTGATTCGTCGCCCCGCGACCGTCCTGGCGACGCTCGAGACGGCGGAGCTAGAAAGCCAGCTTGCCCAGGCCAAGGCCGACCAGCAGACGCACGAGCACGAGCGAGACATCGCCCGCAGTCAGAACAAGTTCGGCGAAATGCAGCAGAAGCAGGCGGAGGCGGACAAGTCCGCAGCGCAGGCCGCGCAGTTGCAGTGGCGGCTGGATCACGCGGCGATTGAAACCCCCGTGGATGGGGTGGTGTTCGCGGGAGATCTGAAGCAGAAACTCGGGGCTCCGGTGAAAACGGGCGATGAGCTGTTCCAGGTGGGGGATCGGGACAAACTGCGCGCCGCGATCACGATTCCCGAAGATGAGATTGCGGAAGTGAAGATCGGGCAGAAGGGCGAACTCGCGACGAGCACGTATCCGGGCGACCGCATCCCGTTCACGGTGGTGCGGGTGGATCCCCTGGCGGTGGTCTCCGATCAGCACAACGTTTTCAAGGTTCGCGCCCAGTTCGCCAAAAACGACATTCGTAACTGGATGAAGCCCGGGATGGAAGGCATCGCGAAAGTCGATGTCGGGCGGGCGCGGCTGCTCTGGATTGGCACGCACAAACTGATGGGCTGGATCCGGATGAAACTCTGGCTGTGGTTGTAATGCTGCGCCGCAAGGCGGCTTATATCCGCATGAGTTGATAAAATGGCGGGTCACAGGTAAAGTGCCAAATCTGACTCGCCGACAAAAGTTGAACGCCGCATCCCCAAGAATCGGGAGTAGATTCTGGCGGCGCATTTCGGATCGCGTCTTTCACTCAGGAGCTTGTTCCATGCCCATTTTCGACAACTATGCCCCCGTCGTCATCCAGGCCCTGCAGACGCGCGGTCTGACCGGTGATTGTCCGATGTGCAAGAAGAACCAGTGGGTCGTTCACGAGGTTCCGGTTTCGGTTCCGGTGTATGAGACCTCGGGCCAGGTGAAGTTCCCGGGCACCTCGATGCCGATGGCCGCGATGATCTGCCGCAATTGTGGCTTCTCCTCGTTCCACTCGCTGGGCGCTCTGGGGCTGATCAACAACCAGGGCCAGCCGGCGAATCCGGCGGCTGCCAGCGAACCGGCCCCGGCGGGCGAACCCGCGAAGGCCTGAAGCCTCGCCACGTGCGAAACGATCAAAGCGGCATGACACCAGCGGGTGCGTGCCGCTTTGTTGTTTTTGCGGGAAGGCGCTCGTGCCGAAGGGCGGCAATTGGGCGTTACTGATCGATAGGGTCCTGCGGTTGATCGCCAAAGGGGCCGAGCTTCTCCCGGCGGTAGCGCACCAGGCGCTTGATCACCTGCGGGGGGAGGAGGCCTTCGAGTTGCTGAGGCCGGCCGCCGAGGGTGACGATCTGCTTGATCAGCGAGGAGGAGGTGAACCCAAACTCTTCGCGTGTCATGATAAAGACGGTTTCGACGGAGGCGACTTTCCGGTTTGTCAGCGCGATGCGGAATTCATAGTCGAGATCGGTGAAGTTTCGCAGTCCGCGCAGGATGGCCGTCGCCTTGCGCTTTTTGACCACTTCCACGGTCAGCCCCTCATAGGCTTCAACGGAGACGTTGGAGAATCGGCGCGTGAGGCTGCGAAGGAGCGAAAGCCGCTCATCCAAAGGAAAGAGGAAGTGCTTTTCGGGGTTGACGCCGACGGCGACGATGAGGCGGTCAAAAAGCTTTCGGCCACGGTCAATGATGTCGATATGGCCAAGGGTAGGGGGGTCGAAGGTACCGGGATAGACGGCGATTTTGAGGCTGGAAGCAGGCACATGGACCTCGCAGGAGAGGGGAAAAGCAGCGGGAATTCAAGAGACAGAGGAGAGTGTAGGGGCGGGAGAGAGAAGGCTGCAAGGAGGAGGTTTGAAGAATTTGGCAGAGTTGGATTGACTTAGGGCCAATTGCGCGTAATGTACCGGGCGTCTAGGCCTGCCCCCCGTTTCTCTGGTTCGGCAGAGGAGGGGAGCAGGAGCGGGCCGGAGCCGGCAGAAAAGGTCGGGAAAGACAAGGCGCTCCGATAACAAACGCCCGCGAACACAAGAGAGGTTAAAAAATGGTCATCGAGAACGGAATGGAACTGAACAGAGGAAATCAACTCGCGGGGAATCAACTCGCGGGGAGCGAAATCGTGCTCTGCACGGTAAGCGAATCGCAGGCCGGAGCCCTTGGGCGGGTGCTCTCGGCGGCCGGGGTGGAATGCCGGCTGGTGCCGGACTCGGACGGCTTTATCGTTCTTGTGGAAGAAACGGACGGGGAGATCGCCGAACTTCTTCTTGCGAAGAGGAAGAAGGATGTTGAGGAGGAGGAGGAATTTGACGATGAGGAGGAGGAGGAAGAAGACGACCTCGAAGAAGAAGACGAGGACGACGACTTCGAAGAGGAAGATGAGGACGAATTCGAAGAAGAGTTCGACGATGATGAACTCGACGACGATGACGACGACATCTTCTACGATGACGATGACGACGAATAACGGTTGATCGGGTCTCTTCCTCGGCCGGATCGACGAGGATGAGAACCATGAGTCAGAACACGCCTGATTCGCAGTACTCGGTTGAAACCGACGCTCCCGCAGCGGGCCAGAAGAGCACCGCGGCGGGAGTTTCTTTTGCGCCGGCCGCGGTGCAGGAAGCAGCGGTTCCGGCGCCGATGCCGACGCCGCAGCCCGCGCTGGAAGCCATCGAACAAGAGGAAGTGGAAGCGCCGATCGAGGATCGGCGCAAGGAGGATCGGGGCGGCGAGGGCGGGGTGGAGAAGCGCAAGAACGTGGTGGATCGGCGAACGGGGCTCGACCGCCGCGTGCTGGACATCGGTTCGCCGACGGGCCTGGAACGCCGCCGCGGCCCGGGCCGCCGGCGTTCGGACGATCGCCGGAGCGCCGAGGAGGGGGAGATGACCGACGAGCAATTTGAATTTGTGATGGCGATCGACACGTACAAGCGGCTGAACAAGCGGCCGTTCCCGTCGTGGACGGAAGTGCTGGAAGTGGTGAAGCAGCTCGGCTACCGGAAGGTGGCGGCGAGTTCGATCCGGCTTCCGAACACGAATGGGCGCGCGACTTCAGGCGAGTAGACAGAAGTCAGAAGTCAGAAGAGAGAATGTGAGCACGGCCGCCAGGGATGGCGGCCGTGGTTTGTTTATGCCCGTGCTTGAATTTCTGACTACTGACTTCTGTCTTCTGACTTCTTTCTTGGATGCTCCATCGTCGGGACGAAGCAGTCGTTGTCCGTGCAGTCGATGTGCACGGAGAAAAAGTCGGGGTGCGTGCGGGTGGCGGGATTGAGCATGATGGAGTGTTTCTGGACGAGCGGCCAGATGATTTCGCGGTCCGTTTTGGGAATGGAGAGCTGCGGAACAATGATGGGGTCGATCCACTCGAGCAGGCCTTCGTCGAATTCCACAGCGGGAAAGTTGAGCGTGCGGGTGACTTCGAAGCAGAACATGAGCCAGTGCGTGGTGTCGATCGGGGGAGGCGACGGGTAGGCGCGTTCGGAGACGATGCCGAAGAGGCGGATGTCGTCGAGGGTGAGCTGCATGCCGATTTCCTCCCGGATTTCGCGGAGGGCGCAGGCGTAGGGGGATTCGCCGAGGTGCTGTTCCAGTTTGCCGCCGATGGGCGAGTAGAGGTTTTTGTTGGGGGGCTTGCGGCGGTGCAGGAGGAGGAGCTTTCCCTCCTCATTGAAGACGTAGACGAGGACGGCGATCTTGTAGGGCGTCGGTGGGACGGGAAGGGGTGGGGGGGTGGACATGTGGCGATCCTGACTGGTGAGCGTGAACAACAGGGAGCGGCGGTTACGGAGGTGGAATGTACTTGGGCGGGACGGGTGCCGGCAAGGATTCGAGGTGCGGCGCGGAAGAGGGATCCGGGACAGGCGAGGGCCTCGGCGTGGAATCGGTGGACGCGACGGGGTCGATCTGTTGGATCTTGTATTTCTGGATCTGCGCAAGGATCGCCTCGTGATCGCTGGCGGGGAGCGGCGGCTGCTGGTTGAGGGCCTGCTGCAGGACATCAATGGCCTGTTCGTAAAACTTGGCCGCGGCCAGGGCGCCGGCATATTCAACGCGCAGGCTCGCGTCGGGATGAGGCGATTCTTCGATCACCTGCCGAAACAGGTCGGCGGCCCAGAGGGGGTTGCGGAGATCGGGTTCGTCGGCGAGCAGCAGGAGCCGGGCCAGTTCAATCTTGGCGATGGCGTCGTCCTTTTTGACATGCAGCGCGGACTGGAAGTAATCGATGGCGAGAGAATCCTTGTGCAGATAGACGAGAATCTCGGCGGTTTCGACGAATGGCTCGGGGCGCTTCGGGTCGAGCTTGATGGAGGTGGTAAGCGCGGCGAGCGCTGCGCCCATCTGGTTCTGGGCGCGCAGGGCCTGACCCAGAAGGAACTGGTAATGGGCCGCGTTGCCAATGTGGAGATCGAGTGCCGCGCGGAACTGCGTTTCGGCCTGAGCGGGGCGGCCGGCGTGGAGAAGTGCGAGGCCGAGGGACGCGAGGAAATCCGGGTTCTCCGGAGCGCCGTTCGCGGCGGACTCGTAGTGGGGGATCGCTTTGTCGGGCTGGTTCTGGAGCAGGAGTGCGTCGCCAAGGGCGTGCGCGATATCCGGGTTGTGCGGATCGGCTGCCAGCGCGCGAGCGAAGGCCTGCTCCGCTTCGGGGAATTGTTGAAGCGAGAAGAAGGTGTTTCCGATCGAAAGGAGTGCCTTGGGATTGCTGAAGTGTTTGCTGAGCACCGTGCGCGAGAGGGCGAGCGCTTCGGCTTGAGAAGTGGCGTCGGGCTGCCGCGCGAGCAGGCTGGCGAGGTTGTCGGCGGCGATCCAGGCATCGGGGTTGGCTTGGAGCGTCTTGCGGTAGAGAGTGATTTCATCCCTGTAGAGGTGGGTCTGGGCAAACGACAGGGCGGTGAGCGTGCAGAGGATTGCGGCGGCGGATGCGATCGTCACGGGGCGGAGGTTGATCCAGCGGGCGAATAGCGCAAGGAGGGCCGCAATGGCGGTGCAACTCGCAAGCGTGGCAAGGTATTGGAAGTGGTCGGCGACAAAGGAAAACTGCATCGGATAAAAGTTGATGAAACCGAGCGCGGGGAAGAGGGCGATGACGAAGAGGAGGGCGAGCGTGAGGGGCGAGCGGCCGATGGATTTGCGCAAGGCAAGGAGCAGGACGAGTGCGGCGAGGATGAGGGTCGGGGCGAGCCATTGCAGGGCATGGGCGGGCTCGATCTGCCAGCGCGGGTAGAAGAAGAGAAGGTGAATCGGGAGGAGCAGTTTGGCGATGTAAAACAGCAGGGCGCGGCCGGCGATGATGCAACGGGCGGAGAAGGAGAGGTTGAAATCGGGACCTGAGGCGCCGATGTAGCCGGGAGTGTGTTCGATGGAGATCGTGAGGGCGGCGGAGGCGAGGGCGAGAAGGAACAGCGGGAGGAGCCCGAGGAGTTCGCGGCGAGAGATGCGGCCGCGCTTCCACCAGAGGATGACCATCAGGGCAGCGGGCAAGGAGGCGGTGACGCTCTTGGCGAGCAGTGCAAGCAGAAAAAGTGCCGTAGCAAGAACGAGCCAGAGCGGCGACGGCGCATCACGGGTGGGCGCCGGCCCAACAGGCTGCGCCGGCTTGGAGATATTCGCCCAGCGCAGCCAGCAGAGGGCGGCAAGCAGATAGAAGACGAGGGAGAGCGTGTTTTTTCGTTCGGAGACCCAGGCGACGGATTCGACGTTGACAGGGTGCACGGCAAAGAGGGCGGCGGCGAAAAACGATATTCCTGGAGAGAGGCCGAGCCTTTGAAGAATACGCCAGAGAAGGAGGGAACTGATCAGGTGGAGCGCAACGTTGGTGATGTGGTACCCGGTCGGCTGGTTCTGCCAGAGCTGGTATTCGATCCAGAAGGAGGTAAAGGTGGCAGGGTAATACTGCTGGGTGGCGGGTTTGACGGAATGATTGAAAAAAGCGTGCGGCCCCCACGTCCAGATAGAGGCGAGTCCGGTGGCGTCGTGGAGCGCGGTGTTGGCGGTGACGTGGCCGTCGTCGTCCCAGATGAATCCGGAGGAGCCATTCAGGACGGGCCAATAGGCAAGGATGGTCAGGAACACCAGCGCAAGAGTGCCCAGGATGAGGTTGCGGCGCACGTGGAGACCCTCAATCAAAGACCGGTATTTTACCATCTGGCGGGTGCAAAGAGAGCGCGCGGCGGGACAAAAGCCGGAATTGGGGCGAATTGGCCCGGAGTGCCGAGACTTTCAATATGTTGTCAGTTATTTTGTCGATGTGGGAGGGGCGGGGCCCCAACGGAGGACCATCGCGGATGGGCATAGGAAGACGGATCGTGCGGCGATGGGGGAAGTGCATGTCGCTGGCCGCGATTTGCGTTGCGGTTGGGTTGGTGGGAGGGATGCGGCTGGAAGCGGATGAGACGGGGGCGACCACGGTCCCGGCAGGGGTGCAGTCGCCGGACGATGAAGAGGTCCTGCGCGCAATCCAGCGGGGCGTCGATTTTCTGTTGAAGGACATGCAAACACGGTTGGAGCCGGCGCGGAACGTCCCGGAGAGCCAGCTTTCCAAGCCGACGCTTCTGAATTCCGCCGGGGAGTTCACGCTGGAAGCGTACGCGCTGCTGCATGCGGGCCGGGATTTGAAGGATCCGCGGCTGTATTTTCGCGACGATCACATGTCGCTGGCGGTGAACGTGCTGGAACATCAGCAGATCGATCACACGTACACGACGGCGCTGCAGTGCCTGGCGCTGGCGGAGCTGCCGCAGTTGCCGGAGGTGAAGGATGCGCTCGGCCGCGCGGCGAAGCGTCTGGTCGCCGGGACGGGCACGGCGGGCGGATACACCTACACGCTGGAGAACCCAGGCCGGGACGCACACGACCAGTCAAACAGCCAGTACGGGTTGCTGGGCGTGTGGGCGGCCGCGGACTGGGGCATCGACATCTCACCGAAGTACTGGAAGGAGACCGACAATTTCTGGCGCACCATCCAGAATGAAGATGGCGGATGGTCGTATGGCGGCGGCAAGGGCGAAGCGTCGACGTTGACGATGACCGCGGCGGGCGTGGCGAGTCTGATCGTCTGCCAGGATTTCATGGATCGCACGCCAGTGCTCGAGCGCGTCGCGGATTCGGCCATGGACAACGGGGTGAGCGCGCTGGCCAGGGGATTTGATCCGGAGAGCGACAATCTCTACTACATGTACGGCGTGGAACGAGTGGGCCTCGCCAGCGGGACGAAGTACCTCGGCAACAAGAACTGGTATCGGCTCGGGGCGGCGAAGCTGCTGAAATTGCAGCATGAGGATGGATCGTTCGGTGGGTCGATGACCGGCGGAGACCCGGCGGTGCTGACGTCTTACGCGCTGCTGTTCCTGATGCGCGGGCGCGCCCCGGTGGCGATCAACAAGCTGGAATACGATGGGCCGTGGAACGCGCGCTTGCGCGATGTGGCCAATGCGACGAAGTATCTGGAACGAGCGGTCGAGAAGCATTTGAACTGGCAGGCGGTGCCGCTGGATGTGGCGTTCGAGGAGTGGCTCGATGCGCCGGTGCTGCTGATCACGGGCTCAAAGGATCCGGCCTTTTCCGACGATGACGTTGCCAAGCTGCAGGCGTTTGTGAATGCGGGCGGGCTGATCGCTTCCGTGACTCAGGGCAATTCGCGGAAGTTTGATGAGGCGATGAAGCGGTACGCCATTCGGATCGGTCCGGGCGCCGATGCGTGGCGGCAACTGCCGGCGGATCATCCGCTCTTCACCGTCTACTCGCATCCGAAGGAACCCCCGGAATTGTACGGCGTGTCCAATGGTTTGCGCGAATTGTGGATTCACTGCCCGGCTGATTTCGATGCTTCCTGGCAGATCGGCGATTTCCGCTCAAAGCTGCGCCGGCAGGCGTGGGAACTGCCGGCACAACTTGTCTTCTACGCGGCGGGGAAAGAGGGCCTGCGGAGCAAGCTTGATTCGCTGGTGGTGCCGGCCCTGCCTGCCGATGCGGGATCGCCGAAACAGTACATCAAGATGGTGGAACTGGAGCGCGACGGGAACTGGAACCCGGAGCCTGCCGCGTGGCCGCGTTTGGCACGCATGCTCGCAAACCGCGGGGTTGTGCTGTCGATCGACCACGTGAAGGCGACCGCACTCGCCGCGATGGCGGACAAACCCGTGCTTGTTCATCTCGCGGGAACGGGAAAATTGCAGCTCACAGAGGATGAGCAGCAGGCATTGAAAATTTATGTGCTTTCGGGCGGGACGCTGTTCGTCGAGGCGCTGGGGGGCGATGCGGATTTCCGGACCAGCGCCGAGGAGATGCTGACGAAACTGTTCAGTGATGCAAAGCTCAAAACGGTGCCCGCGAACTATCTGCTGTATACGGGTGCGTTTTCCAAGGCGGCGACGCCCATCGAGCAGGTGGAGTATCGCAAGTGGTGGGTGCTGAAGAACGGCTCGCTCGCCACGCCGCGGCTGCAGTACATGACGCTCGAAAAACGCGTGGGAGTTCTCTTTTCGGCGGAGGATATCACGAGCGGGCTGCTGGGCACGGACACGTGGGGAATCAGCGGATACACGCCGCGGTCGGCGGTGGCGTTGGCGCGCAACATCGTCCTGTTTGCGGACATCAACATGCCGCGGCACGCGGCGACTCAGGAACGAGACGGGGCCAGCGGCAAGTAGGACCTCTTCGGAAACACGATGCGGTGTTCGCGTCTCCCGAAATGCCTCAGTAAGTTTACCACTCCAATAATGTCTGTTGAAACAGTAATTGTCTAAATGTACAATTTGGCCACGAAGGAATCATGGCAAGAGAAAGGATGAAATCCCATGAGTACACTCTCCCACGAACAGTTGCTGGACACGCTCCAATGGCGTTATGCGACAAAGAAATACGACCCGGAACGCAAGATCCCCGAGGCGACCTGGAGAACACTTGAAGATGCGCTGCTGCTCGCGCCTTCGTCGTACGGGCTGCAGCCGTGGAAGGCGCTTGTGATCAAGAATTCCGGCGTGCGCGCGAAACTCCGGCCGGTGGCGTGGGGACAATCGCAAGTCACCGACGCCTCCCACCTCGTGGTTTTCGCCGCGATGAAGAACATCACCGCCGAATACATCGACTCCTACATCCAGCGGATCGCCGACGTGCGCAGCATTCCCGCCGACGCGCTCAAGGATTACCGCAACATGATGGTCGGCGACATCGTCAACGGCCCGCGCAGTTCGTGGGCCCAGGCCTGGGCGCAGCGGCAGGCCTATATCGGATTGGGTCTCCTCCTGGAGAGCGCGGCGTTCCTGGGAATCGATGCCACGCCCATGGAAGGCTTCGATCCCGCGAAGTTCGATGAAATCCTGGGCCTTCCCGCCAAGGGCCTCGCTGCGACGGTCATGTGCGCGCTCGGCTATCGCGCGGCGGACGACACCTACGCCAAATACGCGAAAGTGCGCTGGGCCAAAGAGGACGTCATCCTCCACGTGTAACCGGCCATCACCCTCCGCAAAAACAAAACCGCCCCTGTTTTCCTTGCCGAAAACAGGGGCGGCTGCTTAGTGGAGAGGAGGGGAATCGAACCCCCATCTACGCATTGCGAACGCGTCGTCCTCCCATTGAACGACCTCCCCGGGAGAGCACAGTTTCGAGCAGATTACTGTATCGAAACTCTCTATCGGCTGCAAGCGGCCCGGAAAAAGCCGGCGATGGCATCGCCGGAATGTGCTCTCGCCGGCAATCACGGCCATTGTGCCGCAAAGACCGGTATTCCCACCAAGTGGCCATGCCAGAAACTCAACATATTCTTCGTGTCTTTTGTGTGTTTCGTGGCTCTTTATCCGTCTTCGAATCAGCTCCTGCGGAGCGCCATTTCAGAACCTGCCCGACCTTGGCAACAACCGCCGCTTTGCCATACGATTCCCCCATGAGCAGGCAGAATATTTCACAAGAGATCGACACGCTCCGCGACGATATCCGCCGCCACGATGAGCTCTATTACTCCCAGGCCAAACCGGAAATCTCCGACCAGGAATACGATGCCCTCATGCGCCGGCTCATTGAGCTCGAAGCCGCCCACCCGGACCTGGTGACGCCTGATTCCCCTTCCCAGCGCGTCGGCGGCAACCCCATCGAAGGCTTCGAAAGCGTCCGTCATGCCGTGCGCATGATGTCGATCGACAACACCTACACCGAATCCGAAATCCGCGATTTCGACGATCGCGTCAAACGCCTGCTGGGCACCGACAATTACCGCTACACCTGCGAACCCAAAATCGATGGCGTCAGTCTTTCCCTGCGATACGAAGACGGCCTGCTCGTCACTGCCGCCACCCGCGGCGATGGCGTCGCCGGAGACAATGTCACCAGCAACGCCCGCACGATCCGCAACATCCCCCTCCGGCTGCGCGCCGAAACGCAAAACACAAAACGCAAAACACAAAACCTGTTCGATGCGGCGTCCGATGAAAAGACAGTGGTCGAGGTGCGCGGCGAGGTCTTTATTCCGCGCGAGCAGTTTGCCCGCATCAACAAGCTCCAGGAGGAAATGGGCCTCGAAGCGTACGCCAATCCACGCAACACGGCCGCAGGAACGCTCAAGCAACTCGACCCCAAGGTTGTGGCCGCTCGCAAACTCGAGTTCCTGCCCCACGGCTCCGGCGAAATCCGCGGCCTTGACGTGAAAACCTACCACGAGTGGCAGGAGGATCTGCGGAAGTTCGGATTCCGAACAAACGAGCACTTCCGCTGCTGCGACAAGATCGACGACGTACTGAAATACATCCACGAGTTCGCCGAGACCCGCAAGAGCCTCCCCTACGACACCGACGGCGTGGTCATCAAGGTCGACCGCTTCGACCAGCGCGATCAAATGGGCGTCACCTCCAAGGCCCCGCGCTGGTGCATCGCCTACAAATACCAGCCCGAGCAGGCCGAGACCGAACTCGTCGAAGTGCGCTTTCAGGTCGGCAAGACCGGCACGCTCACGCCGGTAGGGGAGTTCAGCCCTCCCGTTTTCATCAGCGGCACCAACGTCTACCGCGCAAGCCTGCACAATTTCGATGAGGTCGAACGCAAGGACATTCATCTGCACGATCGCGTGATCGTCGAAAAGGCCGGCGAAGTGATTCCGTACGTCGTGGGCGTGGTGAAGGAAAAACGCCCGGAAAACGCGAAGAAAATCTCGCGCCCGAAGAAATGCCCCTCCTGCGGCAGCGAAGATCTGGAGCACGACGGCGGCTTCGTTCGCTGCGTAAACCCCAACTGCCCCGCCCAACTCGCCGAACGCCTGCGGTTCTGGACCGGCCGCAATCAGATGGACATCGCGGAGATCGGGCCCGCCGTCATCGATGTCCTCCTGAAACCCAAGGGCGATACGGGGGGGGGCGGGGCCGGCGTGAAAGGGATCGGCGATCTGTATCGCCTCCGCGCATCGGAGCTGAAGGATCTCGTCGTCAGCGAATACGAAAAGACCGATGAAGCCGGCGGTGCGGGAAAGGACGTCAAAGTCACCATCGGCGAAAAACGGGCCGCCAACATCGTCGCCGGAATCGAAGCCTCCAAGGAACGCGGGCTCGCCAAACTCCTCGCCGGCCTGGGAATCCTGAACATCGGCGTGCGCACCGGCCAGCTCGTCGCCCAGCATTTCGGCTCACTCGACAAGCTCCGCGAAGCCAGCCTCGCCGACATCCTTCAGGCCCCCGAGATGGGCGGCGGCATGCTGAAGGACATCGAAAAGCTCCGCGAACGCTATCCAGAAGTCCACGACCTCACCGTCGAACAACTGATGGGGGCCACCGGCAAGCGCGGCGAACTCTCCGAGAATAAGGAAGCCGAGCTCAAAGCCCTCCCCGCGCGCCGCGCGCACGAAAAGTCGCCCTGGGAACTGATCGAGCAACTCCGCGGCCGCGGCGTCGCCGCAAAATCGCTCTACGATTTCCTCCATTCCGATGCCGGAAAAAAAACGCTCGACGAACTCATCTCACTCGGACTGAAAGTGACCGAGGACGCCCCCAAACGCAGCGGCAATCAGCCCCTCGCCGGCATGACCGTGGTGGTCACCGGCACGCTCTCAAAATTCACACGCGGAGAGATCAAAAAGAAGATCGAAGAGCTCGGCGGCAAGACCAGCGAAACCGTCAGCAAGAGCACAACCTTCGTCCTGGCTGGAGACGAAGCCGGCAGCAAGCTCGAAAAGGCGAAGAAGCTCGGCGTGGAAGTGCTGGACGAATCAGCGTTTATCAGGCGCCTCGGCGAATCGTAATCACTCGCCACGCAGGCCGTCACGCCGGATCAAACCGGCACACCGTATCGAACAGCTTCCCCCCATGCCGCTGCGCCACAATCTGCTCCTTGATCATCGCCAGCTTGATCGCATCGACCGTGAACTTCGCCTCATAATTCGACTCCAGCGCCCGCCCCATCCCCTCCAGAATCACCAGGTCCGTCGTCGCCGCATGGGCATTCACTTCCTCGGTCACCAGCCGCAGATCAATCAGCGGCGCCTCGCAGCCCGAATCGATCACCTCAATCAGGTTGGACCGCACGAGTTCGTTCAGAATCGGATCAAGATTCTGCAGCCGCGGAAGCAGCGCTTTCAATTCCGCCGCCGTCATGTCGTTCAGCGCCGGCAGATGATTCGCTGCAATGAGCACCTTCGTCCCGCGCTTCGCCAGCAGCCGGCAAAACGGAATCACCCCCAGAATCGTGTCCGACCCCGCATTGTCACAGAAGAACATCGCCTGCTTGTGCTTCCCCCCCAGCCGTTTCCCGAGCAGCGCATCCGCCATCTCGTTGAACTGATCCACCAGCCACGGCCGCTTCGCCCCGACCTCCGCGCGGACCTTCAGAAAATCCGGCGATTCCTTTGCATAAAGCTTCGACGTCGCCCCCGCCCCCAAATCATAAATATTCCCCGCAAAAACCCCCTCCACCGCCAGCAGCAGCGCCTCTCGCTCGTCCGCGTAATTGTCCAGCTCCTCCACGATCCGCGGATACAGCGGGAGCATCGTGTTGTTCTCCCGCCTCTTCATCTTTTCAAACGGATCCGGAATGCCGTGCGCGATCAGCTTCTTCTGCCGCAGCGTGTCCAGCACCAGCAGATCAAGCCGTCCAAAAAGATCCGGCTTTCTCCGCAACTGATGCAGCGTCTCGATCAAATCCTTCCTGCACGCCACGATGCGCTCATGCGCCGCCGGCCCGTAATTGTCATGAGCGAGCGCGACAATCGTGTCGAAATGATGCTCGAAATGGTTGAGCCAGTACTCCCGGTACTCAACATCCTCAAGCATGTTTTCGGTGGAGCACGGAATGTAATTGTGCGGGTCGGCGAGGAGCGAAAACGTCGGCATGCGGGGCTCGAGCTGGCGGTTAAAACCTTCAATCGTTCAGGAGGGTCCGGAACTACAAGTGCAGGATGATAGCGGCATTCGGCAGGGAAATCTAAGGTCAAGGCTTCTGTTGGGTCGCGGCAACCTTTCGCGCTGCAGGCGTCGCGGCCTCCTCCTCCGTCGCTACGCGGCGCGACGTCAGGCCCGCGGTGGGGGAGTCGAGCTCCACGAGCTGCCGGCGATCGTCAATCCAGAACGTCTGGATGATGACGCCGCAATGGAGCAGATCGACACGCCAGGCGGCGGACGCGGAGTTGCCTGGATCGCGCGGTTGTTTGCCCCGGCTCATCAGCAGGTATCCCGGCCGCGGGATGAAGTCGCGCAGGCTCAGCAGGTGCAGTCGCAGCGCGGCGCCGCTGCCGTCCTGCGGCAGAGCGGCGGCGACCATCGGAAGCGCCGGCTCAGGCAGCGCATCGAGCGGACAATCCACATCCGTCACCGGCTTGAGGACCACCCGCGTGGGGTAGCTCGTTTTGCCCTGCGTGCGAAGCGACAAACCGTGCCGCTCCGCGTTGTTGAGAATGTCCGCACCCTCCGGCGTGTGCATCGTTTCCTGGAGCGAATCGAGAAGAAATGCCGGTTCGTGCGCGTAGTCGCCGGTCCGGACGCGCAGGGTGGCGGATTCGGAAGCCAGCGTTTCGCCCGAGGTGGGGTCGACATGATGATTCTCGAACTGCGCGGTGAAGTTGTCGGCCCCTGCCGTAAACGCGCGGCGCTGCCAGGAGGTCCATGTGTCGGTCGCATCCGTCGTGCGATAAAAGGCGGGCGAGGCATCCGCCGGCTGCATCTTCGCCAAATCTGACCACGCGAGCACGATCGACCCGCGAAGACTCGGCGGCGGATTGAAATTCGCCGGCGCACCGGCTTCAACCTCGATCGCGCGAATCCCCAGCGGCGCCCGCGGCACCTGCATTACCAAATCCTTGCCCCCCCGATGTACGCCCAGCAACACCCTGGTTTCCTCTGCACCGGATGTTGCCGGCAGCGGCTCTGTGAGCTTCGCCGCAATCTGATCCGCAACCCGCTTTCGCAGCGCGTCCAGGTCATGCACCGTGCTGCCGGCGTAGTGATAGATGATGTCCCCCGCCTGCAGCCCCGCCGCGCCTGATGGCGAGTCCGGTTCGATTTCCGTAACCAGAATGCCCGTTGCCGTGGGATGCTTCATTTCCGCGAGAACGCCGTGGTACTGGGCTTCCACGTCCGTCGTCGAAGACTGGCTGGTCGGAGAATCGGCTATCGCCGGACTGGCCAGACTGAGCAGCGGGAGAACCACCAGTGCGCACGCACGTTTTCCCCACCCCGCGCTCGCGCCGGGCCGCCGTGCGCGCAGCTGGAGGTCATGAAAGATCATCGGCGAGTGCTTTTTCGAACTGGATGAGAAGGTCGGACCGCATCGAATCCCAGCGAGTCCCGACGATGTCGAAGCCCGCGACCAGCCCCAGGTGAATCATCGGCTTGTGCCGGTTCAGCGATTCGAAACGCACATATTCGTAGCCGTGGTTCTTGGACCATTCCGCCTGCGACTCGATCAACTGCCGGCCGATCCCCTTCCGGCGGAAATCGGCGTGGCATCCCGTCAGCCAGTTGTAGAAGACGAACGGTTTGAGCTCGAAACCGATCGTGAAGCCGACCGGCCGGGAATCGAGGCTCGCCAGCATCACCAGGACGTTGTAACGCCCCTGGAAGCGCCGGCGGAAATAGTCTTCCGTCTCGGGCGGGCGGAAAATCTGGTTGTACAGCTCCACGATCATCGGGAGCTGCTGCTCGGTAACAACGGTAATATCGGCTTGTGCCATGGCGATCCTGCTACATCTCTTTTTATGAGGCCGACAGTATAGCGGGTGCGGGGAGTCGTGGGTATAGCCAATATGTTGCAACCGGGCGCTGGAACCTGCGTTTGGCGTACTGAGTATACTGACCATGGCAGAGGAAACAGGAGCGGTTATGGGAACGATGCGTCGGACGCTGCTCGCGGTGTGGGTCGGTGCATTCCTTGCAGGCGGATCCCTCCGGGCCGACGATTTTCAGAATCCCAAGGCCGTCATTCCTCCTCAGGCACATCAGAACCGCATTTCCGGCGGAGAATCCTTTCCCCCTCTCCCGCTGCCGGCCACGCCGCTCCGCCGCACGGAACGCAAACGGGACCCCGCTCCGCCAGCTCTTGTCGGCAAGATCAACCTGAACGTCATCGACGGCCGACAGGTCTCTTCCTACCCCTCCGTCACGATCGACATCGAAAACCTGATGAACTGGGCCAACAGCGAACTGAAGCTGCGGTACCGGTACGTGGAGACCGATCTCTCCAAATTCAGCTACTCGCCCACCGAGCTGCCCGTGCTCTACATCACCGGTTGGACGCCCCTCCCGGAGCTGACCGACCAGACCAAAGACAAACTCCGCGGCTACCTGATGGCTGGCGGCACGCTCATCGTCCACGCCAACTGTGGGCGACCGGAGTTCAACGCCAGCTTCCAGAAACTGCAGAAGGAACTCTTTCCCGATCGGCCCATGGGCTGGCTTCCCGCGGATCACCCGGTCTACACCTGCCTGCATCGCATCGAGACCATGCGCTTCCGCGAGGGTGACGGCGAGTGGAAAGAAACCGATCGCAACCACATCCTCATGGGCATGAACATCGGTTGCCGGGCGGCCATCATCTACTCCCCCGTCGACGTTTCCTGGGGCTGGGACGCCAACGCCCATCCGATCAAGGGGGGCATGCTCTTCGATCAGGGCGATTCGCTGAAGCTGGGCGCGAACATGCTCACTTATGTCCTGGCGAACTACGAATACGCCCGTGCCTTTGAAATCACCAAGATTTACCAGCAGGCGGATATGGCCACGCGCGACCAGCTTGTCGTCGCGCAGCTCATGCACAACGGCGACTGGGATCCGACACCCCACGGCCTTCCCAATCTGCTGAAATTCATCGACGAAAACTCCACGCTCAACGTGCAGTTCAAGCGGCAGGTCGTCTCTCTCGATGATGTCGACGTTCTCAAACAACCCCTGCTCTACATGACCGGGCTACGCGAATTCGCGCTCACCGACAAAGAGCAGAAACGCCTGGCCGACTATCTCAACGCCGGCGGCATCCTCTTCGGAGAGGCCGCGATGGGCTCGCAGCAGTTTGATGCCAGCTTCCGCCGCATGATCTCTCAGGTGCTCGGACCGGGCGCGGAATTGAAACCGCTCAAGCCCGACCATCCGATCTACTCCAACGTTTTCAAACTGCACGAAGTGCAGTATTCCCCGCTCGTGCAGTCCGCCGAACCGGACCTCCGGCAGCCGATGCTGGAAGCGGTCATCAAGGACGGCGTCCCCGTGGTCATCTACAGCCACTGGAGCCTCAGCAACGGCTGGGAGCAACTGCCCAATCCGTACGCAAAATCCTACGCCGATGCTGATGCGCTCAAGCTCGGAACGAACATCCTCGTTTACACGCTCACCCACTGAAAACTTCCGGATCGTCACCCGGCGGCGAGCGCCCCCGCGGAACCTTCTTCACTGCCCGCTGTCAGCCGTTCAATCGCGTCAATCAGCAGTTGGAAGTTCAGCGGCTTCGTGAGATGCTCGGCAAACCCCGCCTCTTTCGAACGCCGGATATCGTGTTCCATGCCGAAGCCCGAAAGCGCAATGGCCGGAATCGGCTGGATCGCCTGCGCCGTCCGCACCAGGTCGAGACCCGAGCCGTCGGGCAACCCGATATCCGACACGAGAATGCTGTAGCGGTTGTCCTTCAGGAGTTGCGTGGCTTCAGTCACGCTGGATGCGGCGTCCACGACGTACGAATTGGACCGCAGCAATTTCGCCATCACCCGCGCGGTATCCCGATGATCCTCGACGAGCAACACGCGATTCTCACGCGGCGGCGCGGCGGGCGCCAGCCGGGGCGTGGGGAACGCCGATGTCTTTGGCTCCTCCGGCGTGATCGGCATGGTGATCGTGAAAGTCGCGCCCTTGCCGCGGCCGGCGGATGCAGCCACGAGCGTCCCGTGATGCAGTTCAACCAGCGCCTTCGAAATCGCCAGGCCCAGCCCCAATCCGCCGAACTGCCGCGTAATCGCGGTGCGCCCCTGCTCGAACGCATGGAAGATCCGCGGAAGAACGTCCGGTTCGATGCCGATCCCCGTGTCTGTGATTCTCGCGCAAAACGTTGCGTTCTCCTGATCGAGCGACTCCACCATGATCCGCCCCTTCGCTGGCGTGAACTTCACCGCATTCTTCAGCAGATTCCAGAACGCCTGCTGCAGACGCGTCGCATCGCCCTTCACGTACGGCCGTTTCGACTGCAGATCGATCACCAGCTCGATGGATTTCTCCGCAAGCTCGCTCTGGCAGATATTTGCCGCCTCGCGCAGCAGTTCGTTGGCATTCAGCGTTTCCAGGTGCAGCTCGATTTTCCCCTTGCTGATGCGCGTGAGATCCAGGAGATCGTCAATGAGGCGGGCTTCCAGTTCCACGTTGCGCCGCACAATCTTCAACTCGTCCTGCATCTCCGCCGGGAGCCGCTCGTCTCGTTGGAACCCGGACAACAGCGCGAGAACCGGTGTCAGCGGCGTGCGGAGTTCGTGCGACAGCACCGCGATGAACTGGTCCTTCGCCCGATTCGCTTCCCGAGCCTCGCTGCTCAGAATGTTTTCGATCGCCACCGTCGCCATTTGTGCAAGCTGCACGAGAATGGCTTCATCATCCGCCGTGAATTCCCCTGTCACCTTGTCCGACAGGAAAATGACGCCGACGTTCCGGCCTTCGCGTCCGATCAGCGGCGCCGCCAGGAGTCCCGCCACCGGTGGAATTTCCCCGCGCATCTGCGTCAGCAGCCCCCAGTCGGGATGAGACCGCAATTGCGCCGCCGACAGCCGCGAAGCACTTCTGCTCGTGGCGATCACCGAAGTCGCCGCCGCATCGAGTTGCATCGGACGCCCATGCCAATCCGCGTATTTATCGGAGAACGACGAAAATGCCCGCGTCTCCGGCTTGTCCGAATCGCCTTCCATGATGAAGAGCGTGATCGCCTGATGGCTGCCGATCAAATCCCGGGCTGAGTCGGTGATGATCTGCAGTGTCCGCGCCATCGATCGGGCCGCGTTAATCTGCACCGATGCCGAGGCCAGCTTCTGCAATTGCATGGCTCGCTGCCGCTGCCAGATCGCCTGCTCCCGCACGATCTTGTTCTTGCGGTACAGATCGACGAAGACGGATACCTTCGACCGCAGAACCTCCGGCACCACCGGCTGCAGAATGTAATCCACCGCCCCCAGCGAATAACCGCGGGACATGAACAGTTCATCGTGTTGCGCCGTCACAAAAATAATCGGCGTGTGCTCGTTGCTCTTTCGCTGCCGAATGAGCTGCGCGGTGTCGAACCCGTCCATCCCCGGCATGTTCACATCCAGAAGAATCGCCGCATATTCCTGCTGCAGCAGGCAGCGCAACGCATCACGCCCCGAGTACGCGCGGACCAGGTTCAGCGGCAGGTCCGCTAGAATCGCCTCCAGTGCGAGGAGTTTCTCCGGCCGATCGTCTACAAGCAATACGCTGATCTTGCCAGCGGCGTCCATGCAGGCCCTCGAAAGAACAGAATCAAGAAGCAGAAAGCAGGAAGAGTGAAACCATCAGGATGCAAACCTTCTTGCTTCTTACGCATCCTTCATTACCGATACAGCCACACCCGCAGTGTCGCGAGCAATTGCGCCGTATCCACCGGCTTTGACAGGTAATCCGAGGCGCCCGCTTCGATGCACTTTTCACGGTCGCCTTTCATCGCTTTGGCGGTCAGGGTCACGATCGGCAGCGACCGGAACTTCGTGATCTTCCGAATCGCCCGTATCGTGTCGTAACCATCCATGTCCGGCATCATGATATCCATCAGAACGATGTCGACGTCCGGAAACCTCTGCAGCATCTCGATCCCCGTCTCGCCCGTCTCGGCCGACAAAATCTCCATATGGTGCGACTCCAGAATGCTCGTCATCGCAAAAATGTTGCGGATGTCGTCGTCCACGATCAGCACCTTCCTCCCGGCCAGCAACGCAGTCGTCGTGTGAAGGTGATCGATCCGCTCGCGCAACGTCGCCGGCATCCTGTCCAATGGCCGATGCAGGAACAAGCTCACCTCATCCAGCAGCCGCTCGCCCGAACGCACATCCTTCACCACGCTGCTTTGCGTCAGACGATTCAGATAAACCTCCTCCTCCTTCGTCAGCGGACGACCGGAGTGGATGATCACCGGCAGTTCATGGCGGCCCTGCTCTTCCTTGATCCCGTCCACCAGGTCGAACGTTTTCGGATCCTGGAGATCCATGTCGAGCACGACCAGGTCGCACGGCTCGCTCTGCAGAAGTGCGAGCGCGTCCCTGCCCCCGCCATGCGTGATGATTTCCACATCGGGACCGCCGATGGATTCCGCCAGATTGGTGCGCTGCTTCTCATCTGAATGAACGATCATCACCCGGCGCGTCGTCCGCTCAATCGCCGACCTGATCTTGCTGAACGTCTCGTCCAGCGCTTCCTTGGTCTTGATCGGCTTCGTGAGGCTGCCGATTGCCCCCATCCGCAGACCCCGGAGGTACTCCTCCGCTGTCGTGATGATCTGCACCGGGATGTGGCGGGTAGAGGCCTCGTCCTTCAACCGGTTGAGCACGTGCCAGCCGTCGATGTCCGGCAGGTTTACGTCCAGCGTAATGGCGGCGGGCTTGAGCTCTGGAGCCATGGCGATTGCGACGGCCCCACGCGTCGCAATCGCCGCTGTGAATCCATGCTCGTAGGCGGTATCGCGCAGAAACCTCGCGAAGTGGATGTCGTGTTCCACGATCAGCAGGAGCCGCTTGCCCGAAACGAGATTGCTGATGTCGTCGGAGGGCTGATTCGAATTCGCCGCCGCCGATTCTCCCTCGACCTGCGTCAGCGCCGTCGCCGTTTCCGTCCGTATCAACTGCTCCTGCGAAGTCGCCGACGGCGTCATGGGCGGCGTCCCCTCCCCGACCGATCGACGGATCGCGACCCTGGCGGTTACGTGGCTCGCCGGAATGTAGAGCGTAAACGTGCTCCCCGCTCCCGGTCTGCTCGACAACCGGATTTCGCCGCCAAGCAGGCGGGCGAGCTCGCGGCTGATCGACAGGCCCAGGCCCGTGCCGCCATACTTGCGGCTCGTCGAGCCATCCGCCTGCTGGAACGCTTCGAAAATGATCTGCTGCTTGTCCGGCGAAATCCCGATCCCTGTGTCCGTCACGGAGATCGCCAGCACCTGCTTCGCCCGGTTCAGCGCGTCGGTGTTTCCATTCCAGCCCCGTTCCACAACGTCGATCCGCAGTGACACCTTCCCCTTCTCCGTGAACTTGAACGCGTTTGAGAGCAGGTTCTTGATGATCTGCTGCAGACGCTTGGCGTCGGTGTGAATGACTTGCGGCAGCGTGGGGGCAAGGTCGATCTTGAAGTCGAGCTTCTTGTTCTCCGCAACGTGCCGGAAGGTCCGATCGACGTATTCCTGCAGGTCGCGCATGACCAGCTCGCCCACATCCACCTCGACCGTGCCGGATTCGATCTTCGAGAGGTCGAGTATGTCGTTGATCAGGTTCAGCAGGTCGTTGCCGGAACTGTGGATCGTCCGGGCGAATTCCACCTGTCTGCTCGTCAGATTCTGTTCCGGATTCTTCGAGAGCTGGTCGGAGAGGATCAGCAGCGAGTTGAGCGGCGTACGCAGCTCGTGCGACATGTTCGCAAGGAACTCGGACTTGTACTTCGACGTCAGCGACAACAGCTTCGCTTTCTCTTCGAGGGCCTGGCGGGCCTGTTCGACTTCGCGGTTCTTGCGCTCCACTTCCACGTTCTGGTCCGCCAGCAGCTGGGCCTTTTCCGCGAGCTGCTGGTTCGTCTGCTGCAGCTCTTCCTGCTGGAATTGCAGTTCCCGGGCCAGTGATTGCGACTGCTTCAGCAGGTTTTCCGTACGCATGTTCGCTTCGATCGTGTTCAGCACGATGCCGATCGATTCAGTGAGCTGATCGAGGAACGCCTGGTGCGTCGCGCTGAAGTGTTCAAAGCTCGCCAGCTCGATCACCGCCTTCACCGCCCCTTCGAACAGCACGGGCATCACGATGATGCTCACCGGCGTCGCTTCACCAAGGCCGCTCGTGATCTTGATGTAATCCTCCGGCACGTTCGAGAGCAGGATCTTTTCCTTCTCCAACGCGCACTGTCCGATAAGCCCTTCCCCCAGTCTGAACTTGCTGTCTATGTTCTTGCTTTCCTTGTACGCATATGACGCCAGCAGCTTCAGGAAGCATTCGTCCGGCTTCGTGTTGTCCATCATGTAGAATACCCCCATTTGCGCACTCACCACCGGCGCGAGTTCCGAAAGAATCAGCCGGCCGACCGTCAACAGGTCCTTCTGCCCCTGCAACATCCGGCTGAACTTCGCGAGGTTCGTCTTGAGCCAGTCCTGTTCCGCGTTCTTCTCCGTCGTGTCCTTCAGGTTGCGGATCATCTCGTTGATGTTGTCCTTCAGCGCCGCCACTTCGCCCTGCGCGGCCACTGTGATCGACCGGGTGAGGTCGCCCCGGGTCACCGCCGTCGCGACGTCGGCAATCGCACGCACCTGCGTGGTGAGGTTTGCCGCGAGCTGGTTCACGTTGTCCGTCAAGTCCTTCCACGTGCCCGACGCCCCCGGCACCTTCGCCTGACCGCCCAGCTTCCCCTCCGTACCCACTTCTCGGGCCACGCGGGTCACTTCCGACGCAAAACTCGAAAGCTGTTCCACCATCGTGTTCACCGTCTTTGCCGTCCGCAAAAACTCCCCCTGCAGCGGCCGCCCCTCAATCTCCAGCGCCACCGTCTGCGACAAATCCCCCTTCGCCACCGCACCGATCACTCGCGCCGTTTCCGATGTCGGATATACCAGGTCGCTGATCAATGCGTTGAGTGCCGTAATCTTCGCCGACCACGACCCCTGCACCGTCCCGATCGATGCACGCTCCGATATCCGGCCTTCCCTGCTCACCACCCGGCTCAGACGCTCGAACTCCTGCGACAGCCGCTGATTCAACTCCACCACGCTGTTGAACGCTTCGGCGATCTTGCCGTCGAGACCCTCCAACCCCATCGGCAAACGCACCGTGAAGTCTCCCTTCGTCAAGGCGGTCAGCGCCATCAGTAACTCGCGCCGGTCCAGCGTTTCCCCCTTCGCCACGACCTCCGCCGCGACCGGTGCCGCATCCATCACGCCGGCGCGCTCGCTTCCATCTTTGTCCCCTTGGCCATTCGATCCTTTGCCCCTCTTCCTGGCCGGCGCGGATGCCTTTGCCGAAGAGCCTTTCTTGCGAACCGACTCTGTCGTTGACGCTTTGGCTGCAATACGCGGACGAAGCATGTCAGTCATGCGAAGCTTCCTGAACGCTTGAGGTCAAAAATGGGCGCAGAACATCCCTATTCGGCAAGCAAAAGTCGTGGCACTGTTTCAGCCCGACTGTAATTCGCAGATAACGCATGCAAATGCCCGTACATCTGATAATTAAATTCCTTCGCCCCGGCAGTGCGCCGCCTCCAGGCGGCGGCAAATCGGCTGAAATATTGCCTGGTGCGTCAGTCTGGCTCTTTGACAAATCCCCACCTCATCCTCCCGAAACCCCACTTCTTCCGCGTTGCGAAGCTCAGGTCAACCGCAGATTCAAGGAATCCACCAAGGCCGGAGGCTGCTGACGTACTCCATTCGCTCGATTACACTAACAAAATGAAGCCGTCGGCATTCCCGTTCCTCGACGCCTCGCGCGTGCTGCCGCTCGTCGATCACGAGCTGGAACTCCTTGAGCCGGACACGCGGCTCGTGGATGCCGTTCTTGCCGCATGCCACCACCCGCTGACGCGGCGGGACATGCCTTCGCAGGCGCAGACGACAAGGGATAATCTCCTGACCTTTTTGTCGCAGAATCCGCGGGGTCATACCGCGCCCGACGCGCTCCGCGGCATCGCGCCGGGGTACACATTCTGGATGCGAATACGGCCATGTGGCGGATACTCCCCTTCCGCCGACGGCTTAATCCCCTCCAATCCCGGCCACGCACCGCCTCCCGCCGGAACAATCGCCGGATCAATTTCCTTGCGCATCGGTCACTCCCCGAATCTGGATTTTTACCTCGGGCATATCGGCTACCACGTGCTGCCGCCCGCGCGGGGGCATCACTACGCCGAACGGGCTTGCCGGCTCCTGTTGCCGCTGGCGCGGACCCACGAGCACAAGACGCTCTGGATCACCTGCAACCCGGAGAACTCGGCCTCGCGGCGGACATGCGAGCGGCTCGGGGCAAAGCTGGTGGAAACCGTATTTGTGCCGCGGGACAATCCGCTGTACGCCCAGGGCGACCGGCAAAAGTGCCGGTATCGGCTGGAACTGTGACCCTCACAGCGTGAGAGCCGTTGGGAGCGGTGGTGGGGGGGGGGGGGGAAGAGATTTGTCACGACAATTCGGGTCCGTGCCACGATAATGGCGCATGAAAATGAACGCTGAATCCGCGAAGCATCTTTCCGCCGAAGGGCAGCCTGCGCGAACGCATTTACTTGCGCGCGTGCCCTGGCCGCTGGTCTTGTTTGCTGGAGTGCTGATTCTTCTTTTACTGGACCGGTATCGATACCTCACACACTTTGGTTTTCTGTATACGGACGGCGATCAGACGACATTCTGGTACCAGGCGAATGATGTCGCCCACGGGATTTTCCGCGAGCCCTGCGTGTATGGGCAGGATTACAATCCGCCGGTGGAGGCCTGGGTGGCGGCGCCGCTGTTGAGGGCGGGGGTGCCGGCGTACGTGGCGCTGCCGGTGGTGACCGTCGCGCTGGCGTTGTTGCCGTTCGTGGTGCTGGGGGTGCTTGCGTATCGGCGGGGGCAGCGGTGGGGGGCTTCGGTGATCCTGCTGATTCCTCTGGCTTTGCCGATTGAGTATGCGGTCGTGTCCTCATTGCCGCGCGGGTTTGTGAATGGGATTGCGGTCGCGACGCCGGCGGTGGCGTGCTGGGTGTTTGGGAAGTCGCGGGGATCATTTTTAGCGGCGGGATTCTTTGCGGTGCTGGGGCTGACCGTGAATCCCAATTGTTCGATTGTGCTGCTGGCGGCGGGGGTATTTGCGCTGCTGACGCATTGGCGGTCGTGGAAGTTTTATCTGTTCTCATTCCTCGGCGGTCTGGCGGCGGCGCCGGCGCCGATCTTGATTTCGCTCTTTTATCGCTGGCATCCGCAAGTCGTGACGTATCGGCCCAAGGTGGGGTCTGGGTTTTCGTGGGATCTGTTGCGCAATTCGCTCATCGTGCCGGGGCGGAAGGGTGTTATGTTGGCGCATGCGGAGCTGGACCTGTTTTTCGCGGATTTCGTGCCGGTGGTTGGGGGGGGGCATCGGGGCTGGGTGATGCTGCTGGTGTTGCCGGCGCTGGTGGTCCTGCTGCTATTTGTGAAGCGCATGCGGGCGGCGGTGGCGGTTCTGGCGGCATCTGTGTTTGCAATCGTGTGCCTGGGGTGCGAGCGAATTCACAGTGCCGACTTCAACGTGTTTTATCCAGGGTCGCGGATGTACCTGGCCCTTCCCGTGCTGATGGCCCTGGCGTGGTTGTGGTTTGATGCGGGGTTGAGAAAGCGCTCGAAGGGACCGCCTGGCGGCCGAACTTTGAACGTGTGGGCGGTGGGGGGGCGGGTCGTGGCAATTGCAGCGCTGCTGGGGTTTGCGTGGTGTCGGCGGGTGGGAATGCTGGAGGCGCCGAGCCCGTTTGTGACGCAGTCATTTCTGCCGCCGGTCGAAAGTGTGGAGCGGTTGCGAACGGATTCGAAGATCGTGGCGGAGGCATGCCGCAAATACGACGTGTCGCTCGTGCTGGTCGGTCCGGGTGCGTACACCTGCATGAACGAAGGGGGGCCGGTGCTGGCCCACGGGTCGTTTGAAACCTTTTATCCATATTTTGAGCGGCGGACGTTTCTGGTGGCGGAAGAACGCGTGAAAAGGCACACGGCGGTGCTGTTGTATGAACCGGGATGGATGCAGATGGCCGCGGCGCTGCGGCGATATCCGGGGTGCAAAGTCGTGAGCCGGTTGCCGGCACTGCTGCTGGTGAAACCGGCGGCGCCGGGGGAGACGGGACTGGATGTCGCGGCTGCCCTGGGGCTGGTTTATCGGCCGAATATTTGAGTGGGGGCCCCGTATTCGTTTCAGCCGTGCGACCGCAATTCGCGAATCTGGATCTGGCTTGCGAATCCCGCTTGCTTGCAAACATGGACCGATTTCGGCATACTGTGGGACTTTCCTCCGGGCGGTACTGCGCGGAGTTTTCCTTGGAGACAGGCACATGGCTTACGCAATCATTGAAGACAGCGGCACTCAGCTCAAAGTCGAGCCCGGCGACCGTTTTGAAATCGACCTCCGCGACCTCAAAGACGGCCAGACCACCGTCACCTTCGACAAGGTCCTCCTCGTCTCCGGCGACGCCGGCGTGAAGATCGGCCAGCCCACCGTTGCCGGCGCCACCGTCACCGCCAAGATCCTCGGCCAGATCAAGGACGACAAGATCTACGTCGAACGCTTCACCCGCCGCAAGGGTTTCCATCGCCGCGTCGGCCATCGTCAGAAGTACCTGGCCGTACAGGTCGAAGCAATTAACGGGTAAGCGAGCGGTCAGGGGCCAGGGGTTAGAGTGCTATGTGAAAGCCCGCGATGAGAGTTGCGGGCTTTTTTTACGCGCTGTGGTGGTGGGTGGGGGGAGGGGGGAATAGATGCGGGCGCATGAAAAAGGCCCGTCGTGTTTCCACAACGGGCCCTTGGTTTCTTTGCTTGGGAGGGGGAAAGTTTATTTGTTGGACTGATCCATGATGAGATTCGCGGCCTGATTGCTCGGAACGTTCAGAGCGCCCAACGCGGTGGCGGCGGCGAGGTGGATGGCGGGATCGCTCTCGGTCTGCACGATCTTGATCAGGCTGTTGACCTGCGATGCGTCCAGCGTGTTCCCCGTGTGCTTGGCCGATTCTGCGAGGGAGGTGAGGAACGTGGCCTTGAGGGCGGCCTGGGTTTCCGAAGCGAGAGCCGCATTCGCGAGGGCCTTCTGCGCGTCCGCGTTGTTGAGCTGGCCGAGCACCTGGGCGCCCTTCGTGGCGACATTGCTGTCCTTGTCCTTGAGCGTGCCCATAAGGGCAGGGACGGCGTCGTTGATGTCATAGATCGACTTGTGATCGGCGGTCAAAACGCCCAGCAGATCGAGAGACGTCGCGGCGTACTTGGCTGCGTCCCCGGCTGACGTGGTGTTGGTCAGCGACCCAAGAACGGCGTCGGCCCCCGCATGGGAATCCACGACGGCGGGGTGCCCGTTTTCCGCCTTGTGCGGGGCCTGCTGATCCGGCGACGCGAGGATCACGACCTGCGTCTGGCCGAGCTTCGGCGACGCGTGCACGGCCGATTCCGCGGCGTCGACTTCCGTGCCGTTGGCGACGATGATCGCGACCGGGGCCGGCGCTTCCTTCGCCTGTTCAAGCGCTCCGCTCACCGTGTTCGCCGAAAAAACCGTGTACGGCGGATTCGCGGAGCGAAGTCCATCCGCAAGCTTGTTCCGGGCGTCTTCATCGGTACTGACGACCACTATCACGCCCGGCTGATTCGCATTAAGCGCTTCGGCCAGCACCGGCACCACTCGGAAATAGGAGGGGAACTCCACGTTCGGATTCGCGCGGGCAAGTGCGAACGCCGCATTGAACCGAATGTCGCGATCCGCCGAATTCAGGGCCCGAACGAGCGGAGCGCCGCTGGAATCCGACACCAGCCCGTTGATGCCCCCGGTGGCCTGAAGCGCGTCGATGGCGCGCAGCGCGAGCGGAGTGTCGTGGGCGTCAAGAGCTCGGTTGAGCACCGGGTTGACGTATACCGGACCGAACGCGCGGGCGTAGAAGTCAGCGGGCGGCTTGCTGGCATCGTGTGTCGGATCCGTCACGCCGGCGGGCAGCGTCAGCTCCCGACGAAGCTGGGCAGCCAGCCACAGCGAGATCGCCTGCGGATTGTTCTGGTCCAGCCGCAACGCCGATTCCGTGCTCCGCAGCGACATCACATCCGTCCAGATCACCGTCGGTACCGCCAGCGGCGAAACATTATTCAGCCCCTTGTCCCACACCCACACCGGGTTGGTCTTTTCATTCGGAAGCAGCGGCTGGTAGGAGGGCTTGCGGTCGTAATAGTTCTCTGCCGCCTTGAAGTAGAGAGATGCCGGTGACGCGGCGGCTCCGCCCGTCTTGTCGATCGACGCAATCGCCAAATCGACAGCGGACTTGAGTTCGCCCGTGGTGCTCGCATCGGCCTGAAGCTCGCGGAGAGCCGGCAGCGCCTGCGGATACCCGATCTCCCCAATGATCTTGACCAGCGTGATACGGAGATCGACCACCGGCGTCTTGAGCCCTTCAACCAGAGGCAGCAGCAGCGGACGGCCGACTTCGCCCATCATGCGGACGAGGTAAGGATGCAACTCCTTCTTGGAATTGTCCTGCAGGTACTCAATGTAAAGCGGCGCCGCGAACTGACCGGCCGCCTGGAGATGGTCCCGGGCGTTGTCGTACGCGCGTGGCCCGTTGCCCAGACGCTCAATGTCCGCGCGAATGCGCGCCGGATCTCGGGAAACGCTCCGATGCCCCTCTTCGAGCCGATCCAGAAGCTGCGCCGCCACATCCTTCAGGCCCTCGCGCGCCTGATCGCGAAGCATGATCTCCCGCGGATTGCGGCCATTGGCGGCATCCTCAAACGCGGCGAGAAAATCCTGCGGCGACGCATTGGCATTCAACAGCGCCTGCCCATTGGCCTTCGCCAGCTCGTCGTTGTTCACAATCGAATAGTGCATGAAGTCGTCGGCAAGCTGCTTCAGCGAACCCGTCGGAGCGGGTGCCGAAGCCGGCTCTGCTGCGGGTGCAGCCGCCGCTGGGGCCCCGGCGTCCTGGGCGTAAGACTCACTGGCGCCCGTCAGCCAGGCAGCCGAAAAGACCGCCGCGGAAAGGACCAGACCCGACCAGGTGGACCGCTGGAGCATAAAGCCTCCTGAGACGTTGTGGAGATGAAGGGACGCCATCCGACAGGGGTGCGACTCGCAGCACGATATGTGCCTTAAGGAAAGTTCCCGCCGCGTTTCGCAACCACGCCACGCACGCCGAATGAAAAAGAGACTGCACCCTTCTCACCCGACTGTCGGAGGATTATAAATCGTTCGCAAAACCTGTCAAAGGAATACTCTACGCGAGTATGGCCGCACATCTCGGCCCCACGACTGACCCGACCTTTCGTCGCTGCCGTATCATGTGCCGGCCCAAGGCACGTCATGCTTAACGGGGGCAAATCATGAGTTACGCCATCCGCATCGAGCGATTCGCCGGCCGACCTCTTGCCGTGGTGCGCCGGCAGGCGACCATGCAGCAACTCGCGACGGTCATCCCGCAGGCCTGCGGTACGGTCTGGAACGCGCTCCGCGCTCGGGGAGTGCAAGGTGCCGGTCGGCACGTTGCGGTCTACCTTGATGACATCATGAACCTCGAAGTGGGGGTCGAACTCGATGCGCCTATCGCGGCTTTCGGGGAAGTGGTTCCTTCGATGCTTCGCGCGGGGGAGGTCGCCACGACGACGCATCTGGGGCCGTATCAGCGGCTCGGGGAGGCGCACGAGGCGATTCAGCAATGGTGCGAGTCGCGGCAACGGGAGCCGGTGCGGCCGTGCTGGGAGGTTTATGGGCATTGGGTGGAGGAGTGGAATCAGGATCCGTCGAAGATTCGGACGGATGTGTATTACCTTCTCAAGACGGGGGGTTCGGCGACGTGATGGTAGGGGATTGGGGAACCGCGTTTTTGATAGCGCCAGCCGAAGATCCTCAGAATGGGGTGGGGAGCAGTGGCGTTTTTGCTTCAAAAACGCGAAGGTACTCAAAATGGTCGCCACCCCCTTGATGTGAGTAGTCAGTGGCCCCCTTGTGCGTGGGGTGGTGGGGGTGCACGGGGCTTGCGGGGGTAGTTTCTTGTTTGCGAAATGGGTTGAGATGGATGGAGCGTGGGGTGTGATTGAGGATGATGAGTGGATTGGCGGCATGGTTTCCCCCCCCGTGTTGGTGGACCTAATTTTAACCTAACTGAAAGTCGAAGGTCAAGGGAAATCGTAACTGTTTACCCTCCCCCCCGACGACGTAAATTGCCCACAAATGAACACAAATGGCCACAAATGCCCTCCCCCCCCTTTCCCCTTCCGCTCGGTTCATGCGGGAGTTGGAGAGCGAGAGAGGGTGCAACGAGAGCGGAGGCTGATCTCGGCTGCGGGTTGCCACGGCGCGGCCAGGGGTGGTAAACAGTTACGGGAAATTGGGAATTTGGGAATTTTTTCTTCCGCACCACCCTCGCCGCCGGCGCGGTCCTCTCCGTCGATGTCCGCAAACAATCCCGCGCCCTCGGACTGTCCCCGCGCACGCTCAACCGCGCCCGCGTCGATCTCGTTACTTCGACCCAACCACCAAACAGTGGCTCTGCCGTCTGCCGAAGCAATCCGCATGGAACAAATCACACAGTTCAAATCCTGTTGTCCCGACTTAAGTTCGAGATGGGCCCTTCGGAGAGAACGTCGAAGGGCTTTCTCATTGTGGGGACAAGAGTTACGCCATCGAGGCGGCCGTTCAAAAAGACGATTCCGAGGATTCGGCGCTTCGCTGCGTAGTCAGCGGTAAGCCATTGCTGCCTAATCGTTTGAGAAAGTTCAAAAACTTTTGAGGCGAACTCGGCAGTTTCGTCATGCGACCGATCCAGTACATCGAGTTGCAGTTTGATGGAAGCGAGACGGTCACGCATTTCCGTGTGCTTGCGGCCAAACGTGTCCTGGTCGATCTCCCCGGCAATCCGCATGTTGAGCAAGCGATCCTGCTGAGCGACGAAGAGGGTCTCTTGCCGCTGCAACTCGGCTCGTTGGGAGAGAGAGTCGGCCTGCATGTCTCGCGTCTGTGACGCCAGTATGAGGCGGAACCAGTCACGGACTTCTTCATCCTCAATCCTCATCTTGTCGAACACCGCCAGAACCTGCCGGTCAAGGTCGGCCTCTGTGACACGGATGCGCGGATGCCCATGACGCCGAGGCCGGCGTCGAGCTTGTTTCGCAAGGATGCCTGGCGGGCGTCTGGTGAAATTGAATCTCTTTCCACGCGGTTGCAGACATCGGCCATCGCCACCATGTATCGGTTTGCGAAGCTCATGGTCGCTGGCTGAACCTGCTGTGGATCTATATGGGCTGGATTTGCGGACTGGGAATTGCGCTGAATTGACGAGACGCCACGTGACAGGGAGGAACATCCGCTCGCGGCGACGGCGGCAAGCAAGATGGGGCAGAAGGTAAGCAGGGTTCACTTGTTCATTCGGGGTTACCTTCGGGGTTTACGCCCGCACTGGATGAAGAGGATGGCGCGTTGAACTGCAGCCGATACTGCTTCACGACGTCTTCGAGGTGGTCGTAGAAGGCATCGGCGCCCAACAGTTCCTGGAAGTGGTAGGCGGTTCTGGACTTGGCATTCATGACCTCTGCAACTACCAGGCGTATCCCTTTTGCTTTGACGTTTGCGTGTATGGACCGGAGCGTTTCCGCTGCGGAATAGTCGACGTTGTCCACCGCTGACCCGTCGAGGCAGAGCCAGCGCAGGGGCGGCTCCGTGGCGTTTGCGAGGAAGGAGATCTCATCCGAGAGCTGCTTGCAATTGGCGTAGTACGCGCTGTGGGTGAATCGGTAGATGACGAGGCCGGGCGCGGTTTGCGCGGCCGTGACGACTGGTTGCGGCTTCCAGCCGCCGGATTCGCCGGGAACGAGGACCGCGTTCTTGGGGTGATAGCCATAGCGGGTGTGTTCGATGAGCGAGAGGGCCATGGCGAGGAGGATTCCCTCTTTGACGCCGACGATCACGACGGTGAGTGCGGTGATCAGGGCCACCCAGAATTCGGATCGCCGTTGCTGGAAGACCTTTTTCATTGAGGCGAGATCGATGAGGCCGATACCGATGAGAAAGACGATGGCGGAGAGGGCGGCTTCGGGCATGTATGCCAGCGGCGCGGTGAGAAAGAGCAGGACGAGCAAGACGATGGTGGACATGACGAGGAGGGAGAGTTGGCTGCGGCCGCCGGCGTTGTCGACGATTTGGGTTTTCGTCGGGCTGCCGTTGACGACGAATGTGCCGGAGAGGCCGGCGCCGATATTGGCGAGGGCGAGGCCGATGAGGTCGGTGTTCTCACTGAAGCTTTCGCCATAGCGTGTGGCATAGGCGCTGGCGGTTGCGGCGCTTTGTGCGAGGATGACGATGAACATTGCAAAGGCGGTGGGCAGGAGCGCGGAGATGATTTGCCAGTTCCAGTCCACCTTGGGCAGACCCAGATAAGGGAGGCCTCCTGGGACTGCGCCGACGACGTGCACGTGCTTGTCGAGTCCGAGCGACCAACTGGCGAGGATGGCGCCGATCGCGGCGATCAATTCCCCGGGGATCTTCTTCGATATCTTCTTGAGAAAGATGATGGCCACGAGCACGGTAAGTGTGATGGTCAATTCGTAGCGGCTCGTTTGTCCGAGTTGCTGGAGGTTGTTCCAGAGCTTCCCGAGCGCGCCGTGGCCGCCGGGTTTGAGGCCGAGCATGCCGGCGATTTGGCCGAGAGCGACCTGGATGCCGACGCCGGTGAGGAATCCGATGAGGACGGTGCGGGAGAGGAAGTCGGCGAGAAAGCCGAGGCGCATGATGCGTGCGAGGATCAGGAAGCCTGCGGCCATCAGCGCCAGGACTCCGGCGAGCGCGAGGTATTGGTCGGAGCCGACGGAGGCGATTCCGACGAGGCCGGCGGCGAGAATGGCGGCCGTCGCGGAGTCGGCGCCGACGACCAGGTGCCGGGAGGAGCCGAAGAGGGCGAAGAGAGCAGTGGGGATGAGCATGGTGTAGAGGCCGGTGATGACGGGGGTGCCGGAGATTTTGGTATAGCCCATGACTTCGGGGATGGCGATGGCGGCGAGGGTGATGCCAGCGAGGATTTCGGAGGGGATTCGCGCGGCGGTGAACGGCAGGAGGCCCTGCAGGAAAGGAAAGGGAATGAAGGTGTGTCGGGTTTGTTTCATTTTTTTACTCGGCTCGGTGCGAGAGGATTCGCCCGGGGGGTTAGAGTTCTGACGAGGTTCTTATCTTCATCCAGTTGCCGACCCAGCGATTGACGATGGAGAAAAAAAGCCCGGTGGAGAGTCCGACCATGAGAGCCGCGGTCAGCGCCTCGAGCGGTGCGAATATCCGCCATGCGTGGGGCAGTGCGAGGTCGCCTGCACCAAGGGTCGTGTAAGTGCCTGCGGAAAAATAGAGGGAGGATCTGAAGTCGGAGATCAATCCTTGCCAGAAATAGAAGAGCCCCCAGAGGGTGATCTCGGCCAAGTGGGTAAGAATCAGCCAGCACGTCAAGCCCATCACCAGCGAGGTGACGGGCCAGAACTCGGTAGCGCGGAGCGCGCTCGCCCGGATAAGGGCCCGGATCAGCGCGGCGAACCCGATGGCATGGATGAACACGGTGAGAATCACGAGGAAACAGGCATAAAGGAAATCTTCAAGCATGTCAGTCCCGTCACGTTTTCAAATCAGAGTTCCACCTTGCGGGTCGGAATTTGACGGTGAGGCGTGCGCCGAGCACGGTTGCGGTATGGGCGTCCTGCTGGCTGGGATCGATGACCGGGATGTCGGGGGAGAAAAGGAGATGGGGGGTGATGGCGCATTCGTAGTAGCCCTCGAAGGCCTGGGAGTCGTGGAAGCCGATTTGATTGGGCGCGGGGCCAGGGGTGTCGCCGCCGCCGGGGAATCCGCCGGTTGGAGTCGGAGCGACAGGTCGCGGTCGGCGGGAGCCGTCACGCTGATGGGATCGGCGGCATACAGACTCGTCGCCACGGAGGTGGATGCGATGAGCACTGCAGGGGTCAGCAGAGCACCCGGAAAGCGTCTCGTGGGGGCGGAGAAGGGTTCGGATTTCATGATGTTCGTTTCCATTTACTGAAGCCTGTGGGGAAGGGCCGCACGCGCGTGTCCGCGCGTGCGGCCGGGTTGGTGTGGCTTGGGTGATAAGCGCCACATCAGTTGTGACCTTTGCCGGCTTCGGTTGCCTTTTCCATCACGCGGTCGAGGCTGAAGCTGCCGGGTTTCATGCGCGGGGGGAAATCGCGGAAGCTCTGCAACCACTGGGCTACATAGGCACTGGCGGGCGCCAGGACGAACATGCGTTCAGATGCCCAGAGTTGGTAGCTGATGGATTCGTCGGAAGCGCGTTCGAGTGGGTCCATACGCAAATTGGTGAGCATCGGCCAGCGAAGTTCCTCGAACGGCGATTCCCATACTCTGAAACCGACGGAGTTCTGCCGCAGGAAGGTGAGCTTCCAGTTGTTGTAGCGGAGCGCGGCGACGCTGCCGTCATCCGTCCAGTAGATGAACTCGTGACGGGGCGATTCGGCGACTTCGCCCTTGAAGAAGGGCATCAGGTTGTAGCCGTCGAGATGCACCTTGTAGGTCATGTCGCCGACCTGCTTTCCTTTGAGCAGATCTTCCTTCACGTTGGGATCGCCGGCGGCGGCCATCACGGTCGGGAGCATGTCTTCATGCGCGCCGATGTCGTTGATGATCGTGCCGGGCTTGATGACGCCGGGCCAGCGAATCAGGCAGGGAACTCGGTAGCCGCCTTCCCATTGCGTGTTCTTTTCGCCGCGGAAGATCGTGGTGCCGCCATCGGGCCAGTTCATAAACTCTGCACCGTTGTCGCTGGAATACATGACGATGGTGTTGTCGTCGACGCCAAGTTTCTTGAGCTCATCGAGCATAAGACCAATGTCGGCATCGTGCTCGACCATGCCGTCAGCATAGATGCCCAGCCCCGTCTTGCCTTCCCATTTCGGGCTCAGGTGCGTGAAGCAGTGCATGCGCGAGGTGTTGTACCAGATGAAGAATGGCTTATTGCCACTGACGGCTTTATCCATGAACTTAATGGCGCTGGCGGTGACTTCATCGTCGATTGTTTCCATCCGCTTCCTGGTGAGTGGGCCGGTGTCCTCGATCTTTTGTTTGCCGACCTTTCCGAAGCGCGGGTCATCGGTGGGATCGTCGACATCGGTTGCGTAGCAGTGCAGGACGCCGCGCGGGCCGAACATTGCCTTGAACTTCGGGTTCTTCGGGTAGTCGACGTTCTCCGGCTCTTCTTCAGCGTTCAGGTGATAGAGGTTGCCGAACCATTCGTCGAAACCATGAACCGTCGGCAGCATGTCGTTGCGATCGCCGAGGTGGTTTTTGCCAAACTGGCCGGTCGAGTAGCCGAGCGGCTTGAGCAGGTTGGCGAGTGTCGGGTCGGCGGCGGTGATGCCTTCCTTCGCGCCGGGCAGGCCAACCTTGGTCAGGCCCGTGCGGATGGGCGACTGGCCGGTGATGAATGCGGCGCGGCCCGCCGTGCAGCTTTGCTGGCCATACCAATCGGTAAAGAGCGCACCCTCTTTGGCGATGCTGTCGATGTTGGGCGTCCTGTAGCCCATCTGGCCCATGTTGTAGGCGCTGATGTTGAATTCGCCGATGTCGTCGCCCCACAGAATGAGGATGTTGGGCTGCTTCGCCGGAGCGGGAGCCTGGGCCAGGAGCGGTTTCGGGGCAAACAGCCCGCTCCCCGCGCTTGCCAGGAGCGCCGTGGCGCCGACCGCCAGCGCCACCCGGCTCAATCTGTTTCTGGTGACCATGATGACTTTCCTTTCGACTGAAAATGCGATGAGGGCAGGCCGGAACCGTTCCAGCTATTCGATCGCGTTCTCGCGAGCCCAATGAACTTCGCAGCGGAGCTGCAGGTGGTTGCCGCGGGGGCTGCGCCGGCGGTCATCGGAGTTCGAATCAGCCTCGTGCTGAGACGCGCCGAAGGATTTCCGGCATGTCCTTCTGAATTTGCCCGTAAAACCGTTTGAGTCCGGGGCAGAGGTAGTTCAGGCCCTTCTCGCCGTCGGGCGTTCGCACGACGCGGTGCTTCGGGCATTCGCCCCAGCAGAGTTTCGGGTGAGAGCATTCGCGGCAATATTTCGGCAGGGTTTCGCGCTTGGCGAAGCCGAAGGCTTTCTGCCGATCTGAATAGGCCATCGCGGCTTCGTGATCGGTTGCGATGTTGCCCAGCTTGTATTCGGGGTAGACGTAGTGATCGCAGGAGAAGACGTCGCCGTTGTGTTCCACGGCGAGGCCCTTGCCGCAGAACTCCGCGGTGACGCAGCGCTGGGAGGGCACGCCCATGGATTGCGCGACGGCCGTCTCGAAGAGGTCGATATGGATCTTGCCGAAATCGCGCTTGTACCAGCGGAATTGGTTCTGCAATTCGACGATGCGGCGGAAGGAATCGAGGCCCATGAGGGTCGGTTCGCCGCCCTGCCAGGAGAAGATCACCTCTTCGGCGTTTTGCGCCTCGATGTACTGGCGAATGTGCTCGGCGAGAAGGCCGACGGACATGCGGGAGCCCGCCGGCTGATGAAGCAGGTCGTCCTTGTGCAGGTAATAGCAGTAGGTGCAGTCGAGATTGCACTTCGAACCGATGGGCTTGACCATCGCGTGGAAACGGTAGCCCTGACCAGGGGCGAATGTTGGCGCGATTGGTCCGGCTTGTGAGAGTGTTAGGGTGCGAACAGCCTGCGTCATGGCTTGGTTTCTCCCGTTGAGTCGGTCTTTGGGCTGAGGGCAGCGCGGATCGCCTCCAGCAACTGGAGGTCATCGACAGGTTTGAGAAAGTAATTCGCGGCACCCAGATCGCGCACGCGTTCGGCGTTGCCTGGCTGGTCGTGACCGGTGATCACGATGACGGGCACGCCACGAGGCGCAATTTGCGCCAGGACCTCAAAGCCATTGGGGGTGGGCATGTGCAGGTCCAGGAGGAGGCAATCGGGCAACCGCGACGCGCAAGCGGCCAGGAGGTCCGCGCCGGTTGTGAACGTGGCGACATGAAAGGCGTGGGTCGTGAGCAATCGGGCAAGCGCCTTGCAGAAGCGAGGTTCGTCGTCGAGGACTGCGATATATATGGGAGATTTGGCCATATTGTTATGCAGCAAGTCTGTGCGGTGACCATGGCGATACGCCACCCGGGTGAAGTCTCGCTGGCGCGCGATTTCTGTTGCGAATCGCTCAACGGGAGGCAGATGCCGCTGATGCTGCCAGGCTTCCGCGGAGATCCGCAGAGAGGGAAGTGAGCATCCGCTGGTAGGCGACGTTCCACCCCTTCACTAGTGCGTCCGGCGTTTCGGCGGAGAGGGGTTCGACTTCGCGGTAGGTTTTCTGGAAGACGATCCGGGCGCCGCCGCCAGAGGCATCGATCAGGAAGAAGCGGGCTTCGATGGTCGCCTGCCCGGTTTTGCCCTGCGAGTAGTCGCCGTAGAGCGACGTCACCTCGGTGGCCAGGGCCATGTCGTAGTCGGCGGCGTTGCTCGTGGACACGACGGAGGCGAATAGGCCGGAGTTGCTCATCCAGGAATAGAGTTCGCCGGTCAGCATGCTGCCGGGCGGGGTGATGAAGCCGCTGTAGTAGTCGGTGGTGAACTTCGACTCGCCGGTCTTGTAAACGAACGCGGCGCCCTCGTAGGGACGGGACATCCGAACTGAGTTGATCCGCACAATGTGCTTGCTCGGCGCCGGGTCCTTTTCCGCGGGTTGGCTGACAGAGATGGCGTAAAGACTCTTCTCGGGATAGGGCTTGGACATTCCGCAGCCGCCGGCGGATGCCACGACGAGGGCCAATGCCGCCCACAAGGCTATCTTCACACGATTTGCTTTAATGCCAGTCATCACCGACCTCCGTTCTGAAGATGCGGCGGTGGGTCTCCGAAGAGCAACCGCGAAGGATTGCTCTTGGCGTCGTCCGTCACCGCTGCACCGTTCTCTGACAATTGCCTCAGACCTACTATGATTGCCTCAAGATCCTCACCCTCGCTGGCGAGAAGGACGTTCAGCTCGCGCATCGTCCGCCGCAGGTCCGCCGAGGCGGGGCCCGCATTGGTCGCGGTCTGGCTCAAACCATCGACCATCTGCTGAACCTTGGGATCGTGGACGATCTGGTCGATCCGCTCCATGGTGGTCCGCAGCCGGCCGGAGATCTTGGGCAAGTCGGCGACGAACGTTTTGAACTCGTCGCCTGTCACCGTGCCTTTCGCGCTGGCCACGGTGTCGGCAAGATCGTTGATGGCCTTGTTGATACTCGGGTTCTCCAGCACGTTCTTGGCCGCCGTGGTCGCCGCTTTCGCTTCATCGAGGAGAGCCACCGCTTTGTCGCGCAACTCCGCGGTTTTCAGGTTGATGACGGCCGTATCGCTGTCATTGATCAGCTTGTCGGCATCCGCCGCCATCTTGGGAATGTTGGCCTTCTTCACTTCCTGCAGGAGCGCTTCCACGCTGGAGACGATCTCCGTCATCGTTCCCGGGACGCACGGGATGTACAGGTTGTCCGGTTTCCACGGCGGCAGCGTCGCGGGGTACTGGTCCGGAGACAGATAGACAGCCGCTACATACGTAGGCCCCGTCAGGCCGGAGGATGTGATCCGGGCGCGGAGCCCCTTGTTGATCGCAGCGGTCAGATTCGCCTTTATCCGCTCCCTGGTCGTGGCAACCATCATGTCGCGCCGGATCGCCAGCTCCAGGACCGTGTACTTGGAGTATTCAGTCAACTTCGCGGGATCGTCCGTGCGATAACGCCAGATCGCCAGTTGGATCTTCGACACCTTGCCGATGATGACACCGTTCAATTTGACGGCTGAGCCAACGTCGAGCCCTTCCACCGACTCCGTGGTCGCCGTCTCCACGTTCACATATTCAGTGAAGTATGCCCCGGCGCCGAAGATCACGACTCCCGCCACCAGGAGCGCAATGCCGACGATGACGAAGAGACCCAATTTGAAGAATTTCGAATCGCCACTCATACGCGGCCTCCATTTTTAACCGGCGCCGCATGCGCCGACGCCGCGGCAGCCAAAGGCTCCTGCGACGTGCTGGCCTCACGGTTGAAGAATGAATGCACCCAGGGATTCGGATGGGAGTCCCGCAGCTTGTCCGGAGAGTCCAGAGCCACCATGGTTTTGACCGCCGCATCCAGCACGACCACGCGGTCGGCGATCCGGAAGATGCTGGGGAGTTCGTGCGTCACCACCACGAAGGTCATGTTCAACATCGCATTGAGATCCACGATGAGTTCATCGAGGTCGGCGGAAGTGATCGGATCCAGCCCGGCGGACGGCTCGTCGAGAAAGACGATGGCCGGGTCCAGTGACATCGCACGCGCGATCGCGGCCCGCTTCTGCATGCCGCCGCTGAGTTCCGCCGGAAGTTTTTGTGCGGCATGCTCCAGGCTCACCAGACGCAGTTTTGTCAGGGCGACCATGTCCATCATTTCGCGGCTGAGGTCGGTGTATTCCTCCATCGGCAGTCGCACGTTCTCCAGGACCGACATGTTTCCGAACAGGGCGCCGCCCTGGAATGCCACGCCGAACTTGCGCAGGATTCGCTCGCGGTCGGCGCCGGAGGAAGCCGCAATGTCCTCGCCGTCAATCAGGATGCGTCCGTCTGCCGGTTGATAGAGCCCGATCATGTGCTTGAGCACCGTGCTCTTGCCGCAACCGGAGCCACCCGCGAGGACCAGCACCTCGCCGCGATTCACGTCGAAGTTCACATCCTGCAGCACGGTCTTGCCGCCGTAGGCCGCTCGGAACCGCTCGACCTGGATGATCGCTCCGTCGTGAGGTTGTGATTTCGCCTGCGTCATTCCGTGCATCCCATGTGTGTCTGCACCGCTCAAATCCCGATGTAGTAAAAGACCACGCCCAGAACGGCGTCGGCGAGGATCGTCAATACGATTCCTGCCACCACGGCGCGGGTGGTGCTGTCGCCAACTGCGCCGGGGCCGCTCTTGGTCTGCATGCCGCGCAGACAGCCGATGGCGGCCACGATCAATGCGAATACGAATGCCTTAAACACGCCACCGAGAAAATCGCGGTACGTGATCGCGCCGATGACGGCGTTGACGTAGAAACTCAGCGAGTATCCGAGGGCCGCCATCACGATGTACGCGCCCACCAGACTCAGGAGAAGGCAGAAGACGGACAGCAGGGGGGTGACCAGCATGGCCGCCAGCACGCGCGGGACGACGAGGAAGCGCACCGGCTCCAGACCCAGGGTTTTGAGAGCCGCCAGTTCTTCAGTCACCT
>Ga0335069_10000466_pt1 | contig 68522 bp, 59 predicted proteins | sample Lox_Sample_11_FD_206714 | JGI IMG/M metagenome (GOLD analysis project Ga0335069, IMG submission 206714) | Soil microbial communities from Loxahatchee National Wildlife Refuge, Florida, United States - Lox_Sample_1.1 | ecosystem: Environmental > Terrestrial > Soil > Wetlands | place: USA...
CTCCACATCCCCCGGCTCCACATCCCGCACCGCACAAGCCGCCCCCAGAAAAACCACCAACACCTCCCCCGCCACCTCCCGCACCGCCGGCAAAAACCCCCGAGCCGCATCCGACATGCAAAAATCACTCACCCAGTTCTCAATCGTGTCCTGCCGATACGCACTTGCCATCGTCCACTCCAAAAACAACCACTCTGCCTCACAACCACCACCCGCTCCCGCCCCTGTTTTACCATCGAAAAGCGTCAATCCCAACAATACGCCGCCACGCTCTGCCCGCTGGATCGTTGACCGGCGATCCAGTTCCATCACTTCTCCCGCTCTTTCGCTGAAGCGCGTTTCATCCCCCCAGCCTCCCCAACATCCGACTTTATAAAGAGCATCCTTTCCGATCGTGACCAGAAGTGGCTACAAAGTTCTAAAACCTGACGTATTGGGGTGCGCTAAGGATCTTTGCTGGCGAGAGTTCTTTGGTACAGGTTGGCGTCTTCTTCGGAGAAGCAGCAGAAGATGACCGTGTGGGGGAGGTCGTGGGTGGCGAGCCATTCGATGACGGTGGAGAGCGCGATGTCGCAGGCTTCGGATTTGGGGTAGCCGTAGACGCCGGTGGAGATGGCGGGGAAGGCGATGGTGTTGAGCGTGTGGGTCGCGGCAAATTGGAGGGATTCTGTGTAACAGGAGGCGAGGAGCTCTGCTTCATGATAGCCGCCGCCGTCGTAGATGGGGCCGACGGTGTGGATGACGTGGCGGGCGGTGAGATCATATCCCCTGGTGATTTTGGCTTGGCCGGTGGGGCAGCCGTGGAGGGTGCGGCATTCTTCGAGGAGCTGTGGGCCGGCGGCGCGGTGGATCGCGCCGTCGACTCCGCCGCCGCCGAGGAGGGAGGAGTTGGCGGCGTTGACGATGGCGTCGACATCGAGCGTGGTGATGTCGGCGTGGAGGATGCGGATGCGGGAAAGCTTCATGTTGCACCGCCTTGCATGGGGGAGAAAAGAGGGCGGGAACAGCAGTCACCCTCACACCCCCGCTCTCTCATCTTCACCATCTTCACATCTCCTGCAATTCCTATAGGTCCAGGGAGGAGACCGACATTGACACACACACCTTGGCGGTCTGGAATTGGGGGGGGCGAACTCCCCCCGTCCTGACTACTGACTACTGACTACTGACTTCCGCTTCACAACACCAGCTTCGCCCACTTCCCCGCCCCCGCCGGCAGCGGCAACGCCTTCCCCTTCACCAGCTCATTCGCCAGCACATTCATCCACTCCCGCGACACATGCACCTCCCCCACCGTCATCGTGTTCGCCTCCGCATCCAGCGTATAGCTTGCCACATGCACATGAATCGGCACCTCCTCCCCCTTCAGTTGCACCATCACGTCAATCGTCTTCGCACGGTCGTCAATCTTCAGTTCCGTCATATGTCCGTACCTCGCGTAGGTGTGATTCAGAAACGCCCGCACCCCCGCCGAATGCGTAAGCCGGTTCAACGAATGCGTTATCCGCTCAAGTAAACCCATCCCCCTATCCTACGCGCCCGCCCCGCCCCCGTCGCCGATCCTCACACAGAGCTAATGCGGCTCCCGCCCCCCTTCGGCCGATAATATCCCTCGTCTACCCTCGCGTCGCCATCCATGATAATGTGAGCGCATACCCCCCCCATGCCGCACCGCCGGTCGGGGCGGAAGTGCGGGAGTCATCCCCCGGTGACGCTTGGATAGGGGTAATCCCCCGCAGCTTTGGAGCGGAGTGCATGAGCGAGACACCCCAGGCAGGCGCTGTTCCGGCATACCAGACGCCGATTCTCGAACACTTCCCAAGTCTGTTTCGGAACCGGAATTTCCTCCTCCTCTGGGGAGGCTACGTCGTCTCCGCCCTCGGCGACCGCATCCACTTCCTGGTGATGCTCAAGCTTTTGGAAATGCTCAAGCAGCACCGCATCGGAACGCAGGAGACGGCTCAACTGAACGTCATGATGCTGGCGCCGTTCCTGGTGCTGGGGCCGTTCACCGGCGTCATCGCCGACCGCCTCCCCCGCCGCACCGTGATGATCACCTCCGATTTCGCCCGCGTCATCATCGTGATCCTCGCCCGAACCCTTTTCCTCGCCCTTCCCGCGGCACTGCACCAGTCCGTCCCCTGGATGCCGACCATTTCTTATGCGGTTCTGCTGCTGCTGATCTCCGAACTCATCCTCGCCGCATTCTCCGCCTTTTTCTCGCCGGCGCGCACCGCGCTCCTGCCCAACCTCGTGCATCCCGACCAGCTTCTTCGAGCCAACGCCTTGACCAATGCTGCCGGCACGATCGCCTCCCTCGTCGGGTTCATCGTCGGAGCGATTCTCGTCCGCTGGCATCTGGGAATCGCGATGTACATAGACGCCGGGACATTCCTTACCTCCGGAATCCTCCTGCTCTTCATGACCCGCACCGCCCGCGTGGTCGGACGGGCCATTCCCAGGGACCAGCGGAGCAGCATCTTCGGCGAATTCCGCCAGGGCTTGAATTATCTCCTGGCGCACAAGCGCGCACTCCAAGTCGTCATGCTCATGTTCCTCTTCTGGTGCGCCGGGGCGATCATCCTTTCGGGATTGACCGGTATCGTCACAAAAAAATTCAATATGAGCGTCGATTATTTCGGGATTTTCCTCGGCATCGTCGGCATCGGCATGATGGTCGGCGCCGCCGCGGTCTCCCTCTCCCGCCACGGCATTCCCAAAGAGTTCGGCATCGCCTGGGCCATGGCGCTCGTCGGGCTCTTTCTCTTCCTCTTCTCCGTGCCCGAGCACTGGCCATGGGCACTCGCATTCCTCGTGATCGGAGGATTCTTCAGCGCCATCCTGATGGTGAGCCTCGATACCCTCCTCCAGCGCATTGTCCCCGACTTCATCCGCGGCCGGGTGATGGCCATTCGCGACATGGTGGCCAACGTCGGCCTCGTCGGAGTCGCCGTGCCGCTGGCGATCTCCACAAACATCGACGATTACATCCTGTTCGTTCTCCGCGTGCTGGCCATCGGAATCGTGGGCGTCGGACTTTGGCTCGTCAGCTTTTACTATCGGCGGCAATCCCTGCCGACGCCGGCCTCCATCATGCTGCGATTCGTTCGCGGCTATCTGTCGCTCGTCAAACACCTCGAAGCCGGAACCGCCGCCCGCATCCCCACCTCCGGCCCAACGATTCTCGTCGCCAATCACACCACCGCATACGATCCCCTCGTGATGCAGGTGACCAGCAAGTACCGGCTGATCCAGTTCATGATGGCCAAAGAATATTACGAGAAGAAGCCCTTCCTTTATTTGTACAAGGCATTCGGCGTCATCCCGGTAAACCGGACGGGCAATGACACCGCCAGCTTCCGCACCGCACTGCGCGTCCTGAAAGACGGTGGCTGCATCGGCATGTACCCGGAAGGAAAAATCAGCGACGACGGCCGCATGGACGAGGGCCGCCCCGGCGTGGCGCTTCTCGCGCTCATGAGTGGAGCAACGGTCGTTCCCGCATACATCGCAGGCACGAACGTGCACGCCGGGATGGTGAAAGATTTTCTAATACGCAGTAAAGTAACGATTTACTTCGGTCGGCCTCTGCGATTCGACGATTTGAAGATTCTCGACCGCGATGCGGGGCGGGAGATCGCCACGAAGCGAATCATGGATGCGATCATCGCGCTCCGGGATCGGTACGAGACCAATCCGGAGCGGAGGATGTCGACCAGCGAAGCCAGGGCACGGGAGGGAGGCGCCGGCGCGGGCATAATTCCGGCGGCGATTTCTTAAACGCGGTCCTGCCTGCCGCGATCCTGAGTGGGAGTTCCTGTGGACACGCGGTTGGAGCAGATACTGAAACTGGAGAAGCTGGGCCGGAAAGTCGCGCGGATGCCGGGGGTGTGGCGGCTGCGGGTCCTGCAGCAGTTGGCGCGGTGGGGCGTTCGCGAAGAAACGCTGCTGATTGTCATGGCAGTGGTGGTGGGGTTTATTGCAGCCGGAGCGGCGTGGTGCTTCGAGCAGTGCGTCGATTTGCTGCAGATTCATTATTTCCGGGCGCTGGTCGAAAGATTCGATTTGACGGGGCGGTGGATCTTTCTACTGCCGCTGCTGCCCGCGCTGGGTGGATTCATGGTGAGCTGCGTGCGACTCATTTTCCATCGGGCGCATTCATCGCTGCATGGACTTTCCGCGGTGCTGCTGTCGCTGATCCGGGACCGGGGGAAACTGCGGCACACGCTCGGCATCGAAATGCTGGCGACCAGCTCACTGACGATCGGAACGGGCGGATCCGCCGGCCCCGAAGCGCCGATCGCAATCATCGGATCATCAATCGGCTCAATCGTCGCGACGCTGGCGGGGATCTCCCGCACGAACGCGGCGACTCTGATCGGCTGCGGCGCCGCCGCCGGAATCAGCGCCGTGTTCGATGCCCCCATCGCCGGGGTGCTCTTCGCACTCGAAGTCATGCTGCGCGATTTCTCCGTCAAGACATTCACGCCGATCGTCATCTCGGCGGTCATCGCCACCACGACGTTCCATGCAATCCATAATGCTTCACACCTGCAGCCAGCCGCAGCCACCATGGGCGCAACTCATCCGGCTCACAATGAACTGGTACGCGGACTTTTCGAACTGCCTGCCAGCGGCATGGACATCGTTTTCGATTTCCACGAGATTCCAAATTACCTGCTGCTCGGCCTGGTCTGCGGACTTCTCGGGATCGGGATGACCTGGATGATGGAGGCGGTGACGGAGCTGTTCGATCGGCGCATGAAACTGCCCCCCTTCTTTCAACCGGCGGTCGGCGCCGGATTGTCAGGCGTATGCGGGGTGCTGCTGATCATCATCCTGGATCATGCGAAATACGTGCGCACCGCCGGGCTGTGGTATGTACCGATCTTCGGCAGCGGCTACACGACCATCATGCACGTGCTCGATGTACACACTTATCAGCCAGGCGGAAATGCGATCGGCTTGACGCTCGGCATTCTGCTCCTTTTTTGCTTCGGAAAAATGCTGGCGACGGCATTGACGCTGGGCGGAGGCGGAGCAGGCGGCGTTTTCGCGCCGGCACTGTTTATCGGCGCAACGGCGGGCGGCGCGATGGGAATGGCGATGCAACATTTCTTTCCCGGAACGCAGCCCTCTGTCTACGCCCTCGTGGGCATGGGGTCGATCCTCGCGGCGGTGATACAGGCGCCGCTCATGGGAATCATTCTGCTCTTCGAGCTGACGCGCAATTACCAGGTCATGCTGCCGATCATGCTGTCGGCGGTGACGGCGACGGTGCTGTTTCGAGCGGTGTTGAAGGAAAGTCTCTACACGATTCCGCTGACAAAACTGGGCGTGCGGGCGGGAGCGGCGGTGGGTATCTCGGCGCTGAGGCGGATCGGGATCGATCAGTTGCCGCAACGCTCCGCGGCGATCGCCAAGCCGGGCCAGACCCTCTCGGAAATTGTGGCGCGCAGTGCGGCAACCGGCGCGTCAGACTACGTCGTGACCGATGAAAAGGATGAATATCTCGGGCTGCTCAACGATGCGGATGTGCGGACGGTCATGCTCGCGCCGGAAAGTGCGCCGCTGCTGCTCGTAGGCGAGGTGATGCGGACAAACGTACCGCCGCTCAAACCGACGGACACGCTGGAGGCCGCCTGGGATTTATTCGCACGCTATGATGTCGATCAGTTGGGGATTGTGGGGATCGTCAACGGCAGGAAGACGGTCACGGGGATGGTGGCCCGGGCGGATCTGATGAAACGGTATCACGATGAACTGGGCGGGTGAAGGTGCTTACTGGTGCGGTTTCCACATGCGGATGCTGTGGATTTCGTACCAGTTGCCGGGATAGCTCGGGTAGGCGAGGTCGGTGCGCACAGCACCGTGGAGCTCAACGTCTTCGCCGCCGGTGTACCCGACGAGGCGTTGCGGCGGGGTGAGAGCGAGTTCGCCGCCGTATTTTTCCGTGGCCAGGCCGAAGCGGATCACCCACACGGGCTGCTCATCGGGATTCTTTGAGACGACGCGCTGCAGGCGACCGAAAATGACGGAGTAATCGTCGTTGTGCCAACCGGGGAGCGGCTCGGGATAACGTTTCTTGCTGTGGCAGGCCGCGAGGACGAGGAGGAGAAGCGATCCGCAAACGAGTCTGCGTTTGATCATGGAGGGTCCTGTTTGCGAAGAACGGTCAGATTTTACCGACGGTATGCACGGAGAGCGAATTGGTCACGCCGATGATACCGAGCGGCGCGCCGGCGGCGATGACGACGCGATCGCCGGGCTCTGCCAGATTGTGCGCGGCGCAGATTTCATCGACAAGCAGCGGAAGATCATCGAAATGACCGGGGATTTCGGCCTGCACGGGGGAAATGCCGTAATAGAGGGCCATGCGCCGGACGGCGGCGGGGTCGGTGGAGAGCGCGATGATCGGGACGCCGAAGCGCTGCTTCGAGAGGTAACGCGCCGAACCGCCGGCCTGCGACCAGACGACCACGAGCTTGGCGTTGATGTCCTGCACGACTTCCTTCGCGCCGTGAGCGATGGCGGCGGTGCGGTGGTGGATCATCTGCAGCAGCTTCGGGGGCGGCATGCGGATGCCCTTCTTGATGATGTACGCCTCGGTGTGCGTCGCGATTTCGGTGAGCACGTGCACGGCGCCGACCGGGTATTTGCCGACGGCCGTTTCGCCCGAGAGCATCACGGCATCAGCGCCGTCGAAGATGGCGTTGGCGACGTCGGAGACTTCGGCACGCGTCGGCGTGGGGTTGTCGACCATCGTCTGCAGCATCTGCGTCGCCACGATGACCGGTTTGCCGGCTTCGTGCGACTGATGGACGATCTCTTTTTGGATGACGGGAACCGCGGTGAGGTCCATTTCGACGCCAAGATCGCCGCGGGCGACGAGGACCGCGTCCGATGCTTCGATGATCGCCGTCAGATTCTGCACCGCTTCGGGCATTTCGATTTTGGATACGACGTGGATCTTCGCGCCGCGCGCATCAAGGTATTTGCGGAGTTGAATGACGTCATCGGCAGTGCGGACAAAGGAGAGCGCGATGTAGTCGAGCTTGTGCTCGATGGCGAAGTCGACATCCTTCCAGTCCTTGTCGGTGATGGAGGGAATATTGACCTTCGTGTGCGGGAGGTTGAAGCCCTTGTTGGAGGAGAGGAGAGCGCCGTGGGTGACCTGGCATTTGACGGAGTTGGTGGCCTTTTCGGTGACGATCATGCGGATGTTGCCGTCGTCGATGAGGACGCGCTGGCCGACTTCGAGATCGTCGACGAGGCAGGCGTAGCTGGTGGAGATGTTGAAGTCGCGGCCGATCATGGGTTCGCGGTGGATGGTGACGGTGTCGCCGGTGGCGAGGGGCATGGCGTTGTTTTCGATCTGGCCGACGCGGATTTTGGGCCCGCAGAGGTCGGCCATGATGGCGACGGCGCGCGTGGAGCAGGAGCGCACGGTTTCGAGGTACGCGCGTTTCTGCTCGTGCGAGCCGTGGGAGAAGTTGAGGCGGGCAACCGAGACGCCGGCATCGACGAGCTTGGAGAAGATCTCCGGCGCGACGCACGCGGGGCCGAGGGTAACGACGATTTTTGTTCTTGGGCGATTCATAAGGGGGGCATTATCAGGGGGAATGGGCTGGAATGGTAGAGGATGAAACAAGATTTACGCAGCATTTGCATTGCCTATTCTGCGCGCAGAGATTTCGTGGGGACATTGACAAATGGAGCGGTGAAACCCGTTGAGTGGCGACTTCGCGATGGGTCTTCTGACCAGCGCTTGCCTTGGGCGATCCAATGCTTTTCCCACGTATATGTGGAGAGGTGGGCGAGGGCGAAGGTGATGGCGAAGCAGAGGGGGCGTTTCGCGTACATGATCGGTTTGCTGCCGCTGACGAGCCAGCCGTGGAGGGTGAGGGGATGGACGATGTAGAGGGCGTACGAGATGGCGGCGATGTAGGCGAGGGGGCGGAGGAGGAGGAATTTGCGGAGGCGGTTCGATTGGCAGAGCGAGGTGCCGACGAGGGAGGCGGCGAAGTAGGGGCGGAAGTAGTTGAGGGGGCCGCCGAGTGGGTGGCAGGAGAGGAGGAGGAGGATGGCGAGGATTGGTTGGAGCCGTGGGAAGGAAAGGAATTTTCGGATTGGTGCGACGAGGAAGTTGTGGTAGATGAGGGCAAGGCAGGCGCCGGCGAGGATTTCGTCGACGCGCAGATGCGTGGTGATCGAGTAGTAGACGTGCCAGCGGATGCGGAGGGCGGTGACGGCGAGGGCGAGGATCGGAAGGAGGTAGAAGGTGTAGCGGCGGAGGATGAAGCAGCTGAGGCCGATGAAGAGGTAGAAGTGGATCTCGACGCAGATGCTCCAGAGGTGGCCAGTGAGGAAGGTGAGTTGGTCGGTGTCGTAGTTGATGGTGAAGAAGAGGTGGGCGAGCCAGGTGTGGAGCGGGGCGTGGAGGGCGGCGAGGACGGCGATCGTGTAGAGGAGGACGAGGGGGAGGATACGGCAGGCGCGGCGGATGAAGAAAGCGCGGATGTCGAGGCGTTTGAGGAGCATCGACGTGATGAGGAAACCGGAGAGGGTGAAGAAGAGGGACATGCCGAGGAGGCCGGCAGGTTCGTTGAGGCCCCAGGATTTTGGGCCGAGGGGGAGCATGTGACAGGCGAGGACGGCGAGGATGGAGAGGCCACGCCAGCCGTCGAGGGGGAGGAGTCGGTCGGCGGAGTGGATGGGCGGGGTGATGTCGTTGCCGCCGGTAACGGAAATGCTGGGCGCACCGATTACCGTTTCGCTGGTATTCGGGCGCTGCAGATTGAGGACCGGCTGAGCCAGTACGTCGGACATTAGGCCTCCCACCCCCGGTTTACGCGGCCGGAATCCGCACTAGATTCATTTCTTCGGCGGCGGCGCGATGGTCGCCACGGAGAGTTCGATGAGTTGTTTGGGCTCGACGATATTCGGCGCTTCGGTCATGAGGTCGGTGCCGGATTGGGTTTTGGGGAAGGCGATGACGTCGCGGATGGACTGGCGGTTGAGCATGAGCATGACGAGGCGGTCGAGGCCGAGGGCGATGCCGCCGTGGGGCGGGGCGCCGAAGCGGAGGGCGTCGAGGAGGAAGGCGAATTTTTTCTGGGCGTCTTCAGGGGAGATGCCCAGGAGCTGGAAGACTTTGGATTGAAGGGCCTTCTGGTGGATACGGATGGAGCCGCCGCCGAGTTCGATGCCGTTGAGGACGATGTCGTAGGCCTTCGCGTGCACCTTCGTCGGGTCGGAGTCGAGGAGGGGAACATCTTCATCGAGCGGGGCGGTGAAGGGGTGGTGCTTGGCGATGTGGCGCTGGGTTTCGGCGTCGTAATCGAAGCTGGGGAAGTCGACGACCCAGAGGAAGTTGTACTTGCCTTCGGGGATGAGGTTGAGGTCGCGGGCGATTTTCTGGCGGAGTTCGCCGAGGACGCGGTAGCAGGTGTCGAGCTTGTCGGCGCAGAAGAGGATGATGTCGCCGTCGCCGGCCTGGGCGAGGGTTCGGAGTTCGGCCTGTTTTTCGTCGGAGATGAACTTGGCGACGGGGCCGGACATTTTTCCGGCGCCGGCGTCGCCGCCGAGCTTGAGGTAGGCGAGGCCTTTGGCGCCGAACTTTTTGGCCTCTTCGGTGAGGGCGTCGAGGGCTTTGCGGGTGAGGGAGGTGCCGCCGCCGGGGACGGTGATCATCTTCACGCGGCCGCCGGATTCGACGACGGATTTGAAAACGGCGGCGTCGGTGGTCTTGGCCCAGTCGGAGGCTTCCTTGAGTTCGAGGCCGTAGCGGGTGTCGGGGCGGTCGATGCCGAAGCGTTCCATCGCTTCGAAGTAGCGCATGCGGGTGAACGTCGTCGGCAGCTCGATGTTGAGGATTTCTTTCCAGAGGCGGACGATGAGGCCGGTGATGAGCTGGATGACGTCTTCGCGGTCGACGAAGGACATTTCGAGATCGAGCTGGGTGAATTCGGGCTGACGGTCGGCGCGGAGGTCTTCATCGCGGAAGCAGCGGGCGATCTGCATGTAGCGTTCCATTCCGCCGACCATGAGGACCTGCTTGAAGAGCTGCGGGGATTGGGGGAGGGCGTAGAAGGAACCGGGGTGGAGGCGGGAGGGGACGAGGAATTCGCGGGCGCCTTCGGGGGTGGATTTGTAGAGGATGGGGGTTTCGATTTCGAGGAAGCCGTGCTCGTCGCAGTAATCGCGCATGATCTTGACGATCTTGTGGCGGGTGATGAGGGCGTCGGTCATTTCCTTGCGGCGGATGTCGAGGTAGCGGTATTTGAGGCGGGTGTCTTCGGAGACGGACTCGCGCTGGCCGGGGGTGAAGGGGACGGGGTCGGATTTGTTGATGAGTTCAGCGGCGGTGACGATGACTTCGATTTCGCCGGTGGGCATTTTGGGGTTGGTCTTGCCTTCTTCGCGCGGGCGGACGGTGCCGTGGATCGCGACGACGTCCTCGTTCCGGAGTGCGCGGCCGATCTCGTGGGCCTGGGCGTAATCGGGGTGGAAGACGACCTGGGTGAGGCCGGCGCGGTCACGGAGGTCGATGAAGACGACGCCGCCGTGGTCGCGGTAGGCGTTGACCCAGCCGGCGAGGGAGACGGTTTGGGAGGCGTCGGATTTGCGGAGGATGCCGCAGGAGTGGGAGCGTTTGAAGGACATGTGGACCTCGTGAGAAGATTGCCGATTTCCAATTGCCGATTGCCGATTGACGGGGGTGCAAAAACAGTTTCGCCACAACGTGCGCTACCGCTGGATCATGACCCTTGGGGGTGATGAGGGGTGCGGGAGCGGTTAGTTGTGGCGATTGTCCGTCATTCGGGAACCTCAACCACGGCCGGTGGCCGTCAAGGGGGATTAGCGTACCAGAGGGTGGGGGTTGGGTAAAGGGAGCGGGGTGTTGTCTTCAAACCCGCCGCGGCAGGTGTCAATATGTTTCCGTCTTGAACGGAGGCATGAATGCGACAATCGTCGCGGCAGGGGTACTGGCGGGAGATTCGCGTGTTGATGCACCGTCTGCGAGGGAGGGGACCGGGTGTTCGAGAGGGTGATGGGCCGGCGCTGACGCTACGGGTTCCCTTGGACCGGGGTGAGGGTGGGGGCGGGGCGGTGGGTTTGCCAGTCGATGTGGAGTTTCCAGTTGTTGTCGTCGGTGTGGGGGAAGTCGGTGCGGAAGTGGACGCCGCGGGTTTCGGTGCGGAGTGCGGCGCTGCGGGCGATGAGGGTGGCGACTTCGAGCATGTTCTGGAGTTCCCAGCCGGGGGGCGAGTCGAAGGTTTTGTCGAGGACGTAGCGGGACCAGAAGTGGATGATTTCGGAGGCTTCGTTGAGATGGGGGCCGTTGCGTTCTATGCCGACGTTGCGCCACATGAGGGAACGGAGAGAGGAGCGGACGTCGGCGGTGTCGAGCTCGGTGCGGGCGGAGGATTCGATGTCGACGGTGAGCTTTGGGGGGATGAGGTCTTCGGATTCGTCGGCGATGAGCTGACCGGCGTGTTCACCGGCGCGTTTGCCGAAGACGAGAGCTTCGATGAGTGAGTTGGAGGCGAGGCGGTTGGCGCCGTGGAGACCGGTGTTGGAGACTTCGCCGATGGCGTAGAGGTTCTGGATGGAGGCGCGGCCGTGGAGATCGGTGACGACGCCGCCGACCATGTAGTGGGCGGAGGGGTGGACGGGGATGGGTTGATTGGCGGGATTGACGTCGAAGGAGATGCACATCTGGTAGATGCCGGGGAAGCGGTCTTTGAAGGCCTGCTCGGACATGTGGCGAGCGTCGAGGAAGACGTGTGTGGAGTGAGTTTTGACCATTTGCGCGAGGATGGAGCGGGAGACGACATCGCGCGGGGCGAGTTCGGCCTGAGGGTGGTAGTCGGGCATGAAGCGGTAGCCGTTCTTGTCGATGAGCTTGGCGCCTTCGCCGCGGACGGCTTCGGTGACGAGTGCGCGCGTTGCGCCGGCGATGTAGATGGTGGTGGGATGGAACTGGACCATTTCCATGTCGCGGGTGATGGCGCCGGCGCGGAAGGCCATGGCGTGGCCGTCGGCGGTGGCGACGGAGGGGTTGGTGGTTTCGCGGTAGAGCATGCCAGCGCCGCCGGAGGCGAGGAGGGTCTTGCGGGCGAGGATCATGAAGATGCCGCGGTCTTTCTGATAGGCGATGGCGCCGAGGCAGCCGGAATCGATGGTGACGAGGTCGAGGATGAAGGTGTGTTCGAAGACCTGGATGTTGGGATTCTCGCGGACTTTTCGGGTGAGGGAGTTGGCGAGTTCGCGGCCGGTGGCGTCGCCGAGGGCGTGGATGATGCGGGCGTAGGAGTGACCGCCTTCGCGGCCCATGGCGAGGTGGCCGTCGATTTCGCGGTCGAAGTTGGCGCCCCATTCGATGAGTTCCTGGATGCGGGCGGGGGCTTCGCGGACGACGGTTTCGACGGCAGCGCGGTTGCCGAGACCGCAGGCGACGGTCATGGTGTCGGCGATGTGGGATTCGAAGGAATCTTCCTTGGTGGTGACGGTGGCGATGCCGCCCTGGGCGTAGTAGGTATTGGATTCCTTGAGGTCGCCCTTGGTGATGAGGAGGACGTCGCCGAACTTGGCGGCTTCGAGAGCGGCGCGAAGACCGGCGACGCCGCCGCCGATGATGAGGGCGTCGGTGAGGACGTGGGGGAGGCGGTGGGCTTTGAACGGCACGAGGTAGCGGCGGAACATAGGGTCCTTAGGAATGACGAATGACGAATCAAATTCGAATGTCGAATGACGGAATGGCGAAACGGGGTTAGCCGCCTTTGGCGCGGATGGCGGCGGGGCTGTCGGGGTATTTGGCGATGATTTCCTGGTAGAGGCGTTTGGCTTCGTCGGGGTGATTCTGCTGTTTTTGCAGGTCGGCGGCGACGAGGAGGGCGGCGGGGGCTTCGGGGGTGGCGGGATAGAAGGTGGGGATTCGGAGGAGAGTGGAGGCTTCGAGGTCGGGCTTGTTCAGGCCGGCGTAGGCGCGGGCTTGTAGCTGGTAAAGGCGGATCGCGAGGGAGTCGGAGGCGGAGGGGAGATGGGCGTCGGCCTGCTTGAGGGCGGCGGCGAAGTCTTTCGCGTTGAGCGCAGCTTCGATGGGGGCGACGAGGGCGTCGTCGGTGGGCGGGGAGTTGTCCAGCTTTGTGGGGGATTCGTCGGGGACGCCGGAGAGTTCGCGGGCGAGCTTGTCGGCGCGGGGGTCGTTGGATTTGGTGTAGATTTCGAGCTGGAAGGTCTTGAGGTTCTTCTTGGCTTCGTCGGAGGTGAAGGCGGGGAGGCGGTGTTCGATGGTGGCGGCGGACTCGGGCATCATCGTGGAACTGGCGGCGGGGAAGTGGGTGGGGCGGAATTTCCAGACGTCGGGGGTGGGGCTTGCGAGGTAGACGTCGAGGAAATAATTGACGGCATCGATCCATTTTCCGGTGGCGTCGGCGGGAGCGATGGCGCGGAGTTCGGCGAGGAGCTTGAGGTCGTGGTCGTCGAGGGAGCGGATGGCTTTTTGATAGCTGGCGAGTGCGGCGCGGGGGTCTTTGTCGCGGAGTTTTTCGGCGGTGAGCATGTCGGGGGAGGCGTCGAGAGCGATCCACTGGACATTGGAGAGATCGAAGTGTTTTTCGCCGCCTTTGAGGGTGACCGAGAGGCCGCCATCGCGATAGCCGTTGATGGTGGCGTCTCTGTAATCGAGGCCGTCGAAGGAGACTTCGTCAGCGACGGCGGGCGCGATGAAAGGAAGAAGAAAAAGGGCGGCCAGAACGAGTGAGCGAACGGACTTCATCGTGGCAGGATAGTGCGTTTGGATCGAAAAACCAAGGAGCACGCTGAAGCGGCTGTCCGGAGGGGCACTTACTTTTCTGGCACGACAGGGGAGGGAGGATTTGCGTAGTCGGGGGTGATGTCGGCGGCGTTGACGGAGTGGTCGCCGTCGTCCCAGGCGAGAGGGAAGAAGGTGCCGGAGGGGCGCCAGGTGGCGGCGTAGATGTGGTGCATGGGGTCGGTCGAGGTGACGGCAAGTTTGGCGTTGTCGAGGAACCAGGTGTGATCGAGGGGAGAGATTTCGGAGGCGCCCAGGACGTGCCAGCGGCCGTCCCAGATTTCGACCCACGTGTGGTTGCCGGCGTGGTTGCCGTTGGCGTCGCCGCGGGGGAGGACCCAGCCGGGGGTGCCGACGACGCGCGCGGGAATGCCGACGGAGCGGCAGGCGTCGACGAGGAGGATGCTGAGGCCGGTGCAACTGGCGTAACCGGCGGCAATGGATTCGCTGGGGCACTGGTCGGGCTTGGGGCGCTTGGTGGGGTGATATTGGACGTTGACGAGGGGGAAGAGTTTGGCGTTGAGAGCGAGGGCGGCTTCGGAAGGAGTGCGGCAACCAGCGATGAGGGGAGCGGCTTGCTGGGCGAGGGAGCGGCGCCAGGGTTCGCGTTTTTCGTTGACGTTGGCGTAGGGGAGGATGGCGTCGCGGAAGATCTCTTCGGGGATGTCGTGCGACCATGGAGCGGCGGCGCGGGCGGCGAAGGCGAGGCGGAGGTTTTCGAGGATGAAGTCTTTGGAGAGGGTGCGCAGGTCACAGGCGGGCATGCCGGCGATGAGGAAGGCGAGTGCGTCGCGCTGTTCGGGGGGGGCGTCGCGGAGGGCGTCGAGCCATTGGCTGCGGCATTCGGCGGCGAGGGAGAGGGCGTGCTCGAGGGCGGGGCGCTCGTCGGAGGAGACGAGAGCAAGAGTGTCGTTATCAGTGGAAGCGGGATTGGTGGATGCGGGCGAAACATCCTTGTTCGGATAGATGACGACTTCGAAGCGGTCGTCCGTAATGCCTTTGAGGCCGCGGGTGAAGATGCTGGAGCCGTTGAAATCGGGGAGGCGGATGGAGGCGGAGATGGCGGCGGCGGTGGCGAGGATGGTGTCGGCGTCGGTGACGAATGTGCCACGCCTGACGGAGCAGTCGGTGACGAGGATGTGGTCGTCGCCGGGGCGGGCGAAGAGGGTGACGGAGTGGGTGAAGGAAGGGTCGAAGGGGACAGTGGCGGTGTCGGCGTTCCAGGTGACGTGATGCCACTGGTGAGCGGGATTCCTGGCGTCGAGGTAGGCGCCGTAGGGGGTCCAGAGAATGATGGGGCCCCGGTGGAGGTTTTGCAGGAGGCGCTGGCGGAGGGCGTCGCGCTCGCCGGGGGCGTAGGTGACGAGAACGCTGTTGTCCTTCACGGTTGGGAGCGTTTTGGTGGCGAGGGAGAAGTTCTCGGCATGGAGCGAGGCGGCGTCGGGAGCGTTGTCGGCGTGAGGCCAGGAGAGCTTGCCGGAATTGATGGTATAGCTGGTCCAGGGGCCCCAACCGTAGTAGGCGTTGAGGCCGACGGATTGGAGTGGCGTCTGGAAGGTTTTATTCTCGAAGGCGGCGCGATCGGCGGGAGAGGGTGGGAAGGACCTGGTGTGGTAAAGAAGGGCGGAGGCGAGAGCGTTGTAGGAACACTGGTCGAAGGCGTCGACGTGGAGGCGCTTTTCGGTGAAATTTGGAGCGGGTGAATCGGCGAGGGCGGGAAGGGTGATGAGACATAATGCGAGCGGGAGAAGATGGCGGGTGAGAGACATTTCTGGCTCCGGCGAATCGAACAGGCGATGGCATTCGTGCCGGCGTGACAACCCGCACTCTACGTTGTGGTTGCCGTGGGATGGGGAATATTTCGCAGATTCAGGCAGAGATGCGATCGCCGCAAATGGCCGACCGGCGGGTTCATGCGGTGACGGCTGAAGCGTCTCGCTGGGCGAGAGTGTTGGCGCCGACGCAGAGGTAGAGGACGGCCATGCGGACGGCGAGGCCGTTGGTGACTTGCTGGAGGATGGCGGAGTTCGGGCCGTCGGCGACGTCGGAGTTGATTTCGAGGCCGCGGTTCATGGGGCCGGGGTGGAGGACGAGGATGTCGGGGCGGGCCTTGGCGAGGCGGTCTTTGGTGAGGCCGAAGAAGCGGGAGTATTCGCGGACGCTGGGGAATGCGGAGGAGGTGAGGCGTTCGAACTGGATGCGGAGCATGTTGACGACATCGACCTTGGGGAGGGTGGCGTCGAGGTCGTGGGAGATGTTGATCTGGTCGGGGTAGAGTTTTTTCATGTCGTTGGGGACGAGCGTGGCAGGGCCTACGAGGGTGATTTTGGCGCCGAGTTTGGCGAGGCCGTGGAGGTTGGAGCGGGCGACGCGGGAGTTGGCGATGTCGCCGACGATGGCGACGTGGAGCTCTTTGAAGGTGTTGAGGGATTTGCCGATGGCGGCGAAGTGTTCGCGCATGGTGAAGAGGTCGAGGAGGCCCTGGGTGGGGTGTTCGTGGGAGCCGTCGCCGGCGTTGATGACCGAGCATTTCACAGAGCGCGCGAGGAGATGCGGCGCGCCGGAGGAGCGGTGGCGGATGACGATGACGTCGACACCCATCGCTTCGACGTTGCGGGCGGTGTCGCGGAGGGTTTCGCCCTTGGAGACGGAGCTGGTGGAGACGGAGAAGTCGAGGACGTCGGCGGAGAGGCGCTGGGCGGCGAGTGAGAAGGAGGTTTTGGTGCGGGTGGAGTCTTCGAAGAAGAGGTTGACCATCACCTTGCCGCGGAGGGCGGGGACTTTTTTGATGGAGCGGGTGGAGACTTCCTTGAGGGAGTGAGCGGTGTCGAGGATGGAGATGATCTCTTCGCCGGTGAGCGATTCGAGATCGAGGAGGTGGGGGCGGGTCCACGTGCGTTCATTGCCGATTGCCGATTGCCGATTGCCGATTGTCATGACGCTTCCTTGAGATACACGGCGTCTTCCGGGTCTGTGGGTTGCAGGTGGACGATGATTTTTTGTTCGGGGTTGGGGGCGTTGACGGTGAGGCCGGTGTAGTCGGCGGTGATGGGGAATTCGCGGCGGCCGCGGTCGACGAGGACGGCGAGGCGGATGATGCGGGGGCGGCCGAAGTCGACGAGGGCGTCGAGTGCGGCGCGGACGGAGCGGCCGGTTTCGAGCACGTCGTCGCACAGAACGACAGGGCGGTCATCAAGGCGGAAGTTCATGTCGGTGCCCTGGGGGATGGTGATCGCGCGTCTTGCGGCGAGGTCGTCGCGGTACATGGTGATGTCGAGGACGCCGAGATCAATGGCCCCCCCCCACCTGCCGGTGTTGCGGCTGCGGAGCTCGGCGGCGAGGCGCTGGGCGATGAGCTCTCCGCGCGAACGGATGCCGACGAGGGCGAGGGGCTGGTTGAGCTTCAAAGCGGGATCGGCGAGGAGATTGTCCGCGAGGGTCGCGAGGGTCTGGCGGATTTTTGCGGCGTCCATGAGGGTCTGCATGGAGACAGAGTAGCGGCGGTGGCGGGTGGGGGCAAGGTTGGGCGTAAATGCGTGAGGTCTTATCAAGACACAGGCGGGACGCCTGTGCCACGGGTGCTGACGGATTTGGCGTGGGCGTCGAAGCCTTCGACGAGGGCGAAGTCAACGATGGATTGGCCGAGGGTGTCGAGGGTTTTCTGGTCGAATTCGACGATGCTGGTGCGCTTGCGGAAGCTGTCGGCGCTGAGGCCGGAGAAGAAGCGGGCGGTGCCGGAGGTGGGGAGGACGTGGGAGGGACCGGCGAGATAGTCACCGGCGGCGACGGGGGTGAAGGGTCCGATGAAGATGGCGCCGGCGTGTTTGATTTTGTAAGCGTCTTCGCGGGCGTTCCTGGTGGTGATCTGGAGGTGTTCGGGGGCGAAGGCGTCGGTGAGGGCGAGGGCTGATTCGTGGGAATCGCTGACGATCAGGGCGCTGGCGAATTCGAGGGCGGTGCGGGTGATTTTTTCGCGCGAGAGTTTTTGCAGTTGCTGCTCGAGTTCCTGCTGGACGGCCTTGGCGAGTGTTTCGCTCGGCGTGATGAGGAGGCAGGAGCCGGGCGCGTGTTCGGCCTGGGCGAGGAGTTCGGCGGCGACTTGTTGCGGGGCGGCGGTGTCATCGGCGAGGACAATGACTTCGGAGGGGCCGGCGAAGGAGTCGATGTCGACGATGCCGTAGAGTTCTTTCTTGGCGAGCTGGACGAAGGTGTTGCCGGGGCCGACGATTTTATCGACGGGTTTGATGGTGGCGGTACCGAAGGCCATGGCGGCGATGGCCTGGGCGCCGCCGATGGCGTAGATTTCGGTGATGCCGAGTTTGTGGGCGGCGGTGAGGACGGCGGGGCTTACCGTGCCGCCGCGCATGGGACTGCAGAGGCAGAGGGATTTGACACCGGCGATTTGCGCTGGGATGGCGGTGTGGAGGACGCTGGTCGGATAGGCGGCGGCGCCGCCGGGGACGTAGAGGCCGACGCGTTCGATGGGCGTGTATTTCATGCCTAATTTTCCACCGCCGTTTGGGAGCGAAATGAGCGGCGGTTCCTTGATCATCATCGCCTGCTGGTAGTGACGGAGGTTGGCGATGGCGATGTCGAGGGCAGCGAGGAACTTCTTGTCGGCCGAGTTGACGGCGGCTTCGATGGCGGATTGCGGGACGCGCATCGTCTCCGCGGTAAGCGCGGTCTTGTCGAATTTCTGGGTGTAGTCGAGGACGGCGGCGTCGCCGCGCTTTTGGACGTCGCGGAGGATGGAGCGGACGGTTTCGAACTTCGAGGTGCCGCTCGGGTCTTCATCGTCGCCCCCCCCAATGCCTTCGAGCAGGAGGGGTTTGAGGGAGAGTTTGGCGCGGAGGGCGTCGATTTGCGAAGAATCGGTATTGGTGTTGTAGATCGGGAGCATTTCGTGTCCTTGGAACGAACCGATGGAACCACGGAGAGCACGGAGGACACGGAGGCGCGATTTGGCTTTTCTCCGTGATCTCCGCGATCTCCGTGGTTGCTGACGAACGTTAGACAGTGACGGTTTGGTTGGAGCGGACGTGGGCGATGGCGGTTTGAAAGAGGATGAGGCCGTCGGGCTTGTTGCGGCCGCGGGAGAAGGTCGGATGGTTGAGGGGGTCGACGATGCGTTCGGGATGGGGCATGAGGCCGAGGACGCGGCCGGTGGCGTCGCAGATGCCGGCGATGGATTGGACGGAGCCGTTCGGGAGTTCCGGATAGGTCGTGGCCGGATTTCCGGCAGCGTCGATGTATTGGAAGGCGATCTGGTCGTTTTGCTGGAGCGTGGCGAGGATTTCGGGGCTGCGTGTCACGAAGCGGCCTTCGCCGTGGGCAATCGGGAGGTCGAGCGAGCAGCCTTCTTCCGGGATCCACTTGCAGAGTTTCGAGGTGGAACGGACGCGGATCCAGCGGTCTTCGAATTTGCCGGAGGTGTTGTAGGTGAGCGTGGTGGGGTGCCAGTCGGCGGGATCAATCCCGGGGGTGGGGCCGGGGAGGAGTCCGGATTTGACGAGGACCTGGAAACCGTTGCAGACGCCGAGGATCATTTTGCCGTCGTCGATGAACTGGCGGAGCGGGGCTTTGAGGTGGTGAATGAGTTGGTTGGCGAGGATTTTTCCGGAGGCGATGTCGTCGCCGTAGGAGAAGCCGCCGGGGAAGCCGAGGATCTGGTATTGCGCGAGGGCGCTGGGGTTTTGGAGGATTTTGTTGATGTGGAGAGCTTCGACATGGGCGCCGGCCAGGATGAAGGCGTGGGCGAGTTCGCGGTCGCAGTTGGTGCCGGCGGTGCGGAGGAGGAGGACTTTGACGTCGGACATGTTTTTTTCCTGCGCTGAGGGTGGGCAAAACAACATTATAAGGAGGAGGAGACCGAGGGTATAGGGTCTGGGGAATGAGCGTTTCCGACGCGTTGGAACGTCAGTCGTGGAATTGTTTGGTGGTGGGGAGGGGAAATCTTTGGGCTTCGAGGATTTTGCGGAGGCGTTCGGCGGCGTGGCCGTCGCCGTAGAGGTTTTGGCGTTGGGCGACTCTTGCCAGGAATTCCTTATTGGTGGTGGCGTGTTGGATAGCCCACTTGATGCCGGCTGTACCGGTGGACCAAGGCACGTCGACGAGATTGGCATTCCGCTCGCGGCCGGCCTGCCGCTCGCCAATGTTGACAACCGGAATTCCAAAACTCGCCGCTTCGATGATGCCACTCGAGGAATTCCCCACGAGAACTCCTCCCGCTTTCAAGTGAATCCAGAAATTCGCGGTTGGCAGGCTCATCGCCACCTTTACGCCCATCTTCTCGTACGCCCGCAGGATTCCATTGCATCCGGGGTCGTTGTTCGGCCCGATCGTGACATACGGGATTCCCGGCCTGCTGCGAACAGCCTCGATAACCATTCGCGCCCGCTTCTCCTCAACCCGCTCGTCGGCCGAGGTGGGATGCAGCAGGACAATCGCTCTCTTTCCTCGCGATGGAGCGGGCCGGGTGTCCTCCTGCCATTGCATAATTCCGTCAAGCGCAGGCGCGCCGATGACGTGGATCCTTTTCGGATCTTCGCCCATCTGTTGAATGCGTTGGGCGGCGCGTTTCGTGGCGGGAAAATGCAGGTGCGCGAGTTTGGTGATCGCGTGGCGGATTTGTTCATCCCACTGGCCCGGCGCGGTCTCTCCGCCGTGGAGATGGGCGATGGGGAGTTGGAGGGCCAGTGCGGCGTTGGCTGCGGCGAGCATTTCGAGACGATCGCCGAGGAGCATGACGAGGTCGGGTTTTAGTTTTTCCAGGGCGCGTCCAACGGTTTGCGTGCCGCGCGCGAGAGAGTCAGCGGGAGTATCGCGGGGCTTGTACATCTCGGCGGTGGCCGCGATCGGAATGCCTGACTTCTTGATGTCGTTGATCGTGTAGCCGAACTGCTTCTGCAGATGCATGCCGGTGACGAGCAGTTGCGGGCGAAGTTTTTTCGATGTGGCGAGAGCGCGGAGCACGGGCGTCCAGATGCCGAATTCGGCTCTTGTGCCGGTGATGATGGTGATGTTCCGTTTTTGCATCGTTGCGTCCTGTGGCTCGTGCCGGTGGAAGAACCACAGAGTCACAGAGGACACAGAGGACGCACAGAGGATTGGCATTGCATGGGGAGTCCTCTGTGGGTCTCTGTGAACTCTGTGACTCTGTGGTGAATCATGTCTGCGCCTCGAGGTCGTCGGGGGTGAGGATCGTATTGGCGCTCACGGCATGGACGAGTTTTCTGCCGATGGTCTGATCGTACAGCGCCGCGGGAATACCCGTGCCGGGCCGTTTGACCGTGAGCATGTCGCGCGTCAGCGTCGTGCCCTTGGAAAGCGCCATCTTCGTCGTGAGCGATTGCCGCGTCTGCTGGCGAATCTGCAGTTCGCGCGGCTGCGGCTGCTTGGCGATCGGCCCGCGCATCTGGTGGCAGAAACGGGCGCAGTTGGCGTATTCGGCAAACTGCTTCGGCTCCAGCGAAGCCGCGTGGTCCGGCCCCTTTCTCGTACGATCCAGCGTGAGATGCTTTTCCAGAAGGCACGCCCCCGCCGCAACAGCCATGGAAGCCGTGTATGTTTCCGTCGTGTGGTCGGAATATCCAATCCGCAGCGACGGAAAGCGGTTGCGCAGCGCTGTGATCCCCCCCAGCGCGGCGGCTTCGGGCGGCGTCGGATAGCTGCTGACACAATGAAGAATGACCGTGCAGCTCAGTCCGTTCCCGCCCCGCGCTTCCGAAATCCATTCGACCGTTGTTTCCACCTCGCCCATGTCCGCCGCCCCGGTCGAAACAAACAGTGGCAGTTTCGTCGCGAGCGCCTCTCGCAGCAGCGGCAAATTCACAAGGTCCGGCGATGCCAGCTTGATCGCATCCACCTGCATCTCAACGCAAGCTGAAACCAGCTCCGGCGAAAACGGCGTCACCACCGCGGCCAGCCCCAGCGACTGCGCCTGCTTCACCAGCGGCCCCATCTGCTTCGCCGACAATTCCAGCGGCTTGAGCAGATCGTCCGCGGTTTCCGCGGAGCTTTTCTGATAATCCACCAACCCCGCCTGCTTCGCCAGAAGACGCTCCGCCTCGAACAACTGGAATTTCACCGCATCCGCGCCGGCGGCGTGCGCCGCCTCGATGAGCTGCGCGGCAATTTCGACGGAACCATCGTGATTGACGCCGATCTCGGCCATCACAAACGGAGCACCGTCCCGGGTGATTTGTCTATTGCGGATCTGGAGCATTGAGTTCCTTAGTGCTTACTGCCTGAACGCGGAGCATCGCTTCGGCGACGTAGAGGTCTTTTTCGGTGTCGATGTCGACGGAATCTTCCGGGGCGACCACGAGAGCGCGGCGATCTGTGCCGAGAAAGGCATGCGGGTCGGCCGGATTGTTTTCCGCGTCCATGAGCACTTTGGTTTTCATGACATACACGGCCCCGGTGGGCGAATAGAGCGCCGGGAGGTCCTGCCGGCGGAAAATGTTATTGGGGATGTGCTTCTTGATCTTCCCGTCGGACGAGTAGTCGAACATCCAGTACGGGTGGAATTTGCCGACGGGGGCGATGGTTTGGACGGAGTCGGCGTTGGTGTCGATCAGCATCTGGATGGCGCGGTCGATCATGTTGTTGGCGCGGAGCGGAATATTGCCGTAGAGCATCACCACGGCAAACGGGAGGACGGAATGAACCACAGAGGACACAGAGGGCACAGAGTACGACGGGGCAGGTTTCGTCGTCGTCCGTCCCTCTGTGTTCTCTGTGTCCTCTGTGGTTTTATTTCGTCCAAACGCCGCAGGGTAGAGCGTGCGAACGGCATGGCGGAGAACCGGATCGGTAGCGCTCGTGGCGGTGGCAAGTTCCGAGGGCCGGTTGAGGACTTCGAAACCCTCGGAGCTGGCGAGCGCGAGGATCTCGGGGGAATCGGAGGAGACCACGGAGCGGGTGATGAGTTTGGATTCGCCCACGTGGTTAAGGGTATAGGTGAGAACGGAACGGCCCAGCAGCGGGCGCAGAGACTTGTTCGGCAGGCCCACGCTGCCTGCGCGGGCCATGATAACGGCGAGGATGGAGGAGTGAGCGGTAATCATTTATTCGTGTCCTGGAAATCCAGCGATCACAAGAAGGGTTATCAGATAAGCAACGAGCAGCAGATGGAGAAAACTAACAACGATGGCGCCATAGACAAACGCGAGGCCTTTGTACACGGAAGCATTCATTTGAATCTTTCGCTTCACCAGCCACGAGTAAACAACGCAGAACACGGGTGCTCCGACGTAACCGATGAATGACAGGAACACCCAGCCCAGTGGAATGGGAAGCGGAACGTAAGAAGCCAGCCACATGCATTCGGGAATAAATGCGAGACAAAGGCACATGATCGCGCGCTTATGGATAACACGTTCATCACGTGTGTAGGACAGGATCGGCGGTGTCGAATTGGGAGGAGTCCCCGTCATGCGCGATGCCACTCCTTGCAGTTTGTGCAGGGGGAGACGGCGGACCAGTTGCTATCGGCGTGGCTTTGGCGGAGTGCAGACATTGGGGGGCCGGACCAGAGTTGTTCCAGGGTGTGGGATTCGATGTTGCCGAGTTTGAGTTGGTCGTTCATGTCCTGATCGCACGCAACAGCGACCCCGTTCGCACGAATCACCAGCCGATCCCACAGCCGCCGGCACGGTCGGCGCTTCGGCGGAGCCATGTCGATCACGCCTGTGAACGGAATCTGCCCGGCCCGATCCGTCGGATAGTCGATGACGGCCCACGTCGTCTGCTGCAGCCAGGTGTCGAAGAACGGTTCGAGTTCCGGAATGGTGTCGCGCACTTTGAGCAGTCGCGGGATGACGAGGGGGAGGCCGCCGCGGGCGGTGGTGATGGGGGCGAGAGTGGCGAGGTTTTTCATAAGCTGCGCGTGAAGGGTGGTATTGGAGAGTCTGTTGTAGGTCGCGGCGGTGTGGCCGTAGGTGGTGATGGAGAGGATGTCGATCAGATTCTCGTCGATGGCCGTGAGCAGCGGTTGGAGGTTGTCGGTGGTGAGGTCGGTTTGGAGACAGATGCTGAGCGGATGGGCTTGTCGCGCAGCGCGGAGCACGTCGAGGAGGGCGGGATAGAGCAATGGGTCGCCGTCGCCGGCGAAGGTGAGGAGGAGGTCGTCGGGAAATCTCTGCGAGGTCAGCCAGCGGGTCCAGTGCGAGGGGGAGAGTTCGCCGCGGGATTCGCGGATGAGTTGGGGGACGGCGCCGGGCGGGGTTGTCAGGCGTTTGCCGGTGAGTTCGGTTTCGAGTTCGCGCGGTGTGGGGTGCGTTTGGGAAAAGTCGCGGACGCCGGGGGCGATGGTACGGGCGGCGGCGAGCGCGAGGGCGGCGGAAGAATGGTCATTCTGGCCATCATGGGCGGGACGCCCATGCCACGATTGGGCGAATGCGAAGCTGCGGTCGGTGTCGGCACAGAAGCGGTTCGGAATTTTCGAGAGGGCGGGATCGACCTGCATGCACGCATCGCGGATCAGCGTGTCGAACGTCGGCGCTTTCGGATCGTATGCGAGAAGCTGCCACGGCATCGCGGCTTTCTCCGCCATCTCGTGGACAATGTCGGCGCGGAGCACGAGCCCGGAGAGCCCCGGAGCAGTCGGCGTATACGTGATGCGCATCTCGTGGTTTTTGTGCAGGTGATGATGGATCAGCGCCGTCGTCATTTCGACGTCGAGGAAAACGGAGTGGGAATGAATGTGCAGCACGTGATCAGCGTTGAATTGCTTCGCGGCGAAACTCAACGCCTGCGGGTGATACTCTTCATCGAAGAAGGTGCATTGCCCGGCCCCGCCGCGCCACGACTGCAGGTTCCATGCCCGAGCCGTGCGGATGCGGGCCGAGATTTGCGGCGAACGTGCGGCAAGGGGGATGATCTGGATGCGATCATCGATTTTGAACGGCGCGGTAAGCGAAAGTTGCGACTCCGGCGCGGCCACGACGATTTCGTTCAGCCCCCCCACCGCAAGCAGCCGTTCCAGCACGTGCATCCACAAAGGCCTGCCGGCGATCTGATCGCACAGACGCGACCGCGTGCCGATCGCAGCATGCTCGAAATCGCAGCACAGCACCGCGATCGTTTTTGGCGAGGTTGGTTCGAGATCGGCGGTCATTGAGCGTTCGCACGAGACGGTAAAACCACAGAGAACACAGAGGGCACAGAGGACGACGACGGAAAGGAAGCACGGATAAACGCGGATAAACCCGGACGTTGGTCTCTGTGTTCTCTGTGTCCTCTGTGGTTTGATCCGTCTTTTGTCATCGCGGTTATCCTTTCAAAGCGCCGGCAACTTCGCGCGGCCAAGGCTTGTTCTGCTTGATTGCCTCGAGTTGTCGATGCAAGCGGGTGAGCGCTTCGTCCAGGATCTCGAGGAGACGCTCAGCGCCAGTCTTGAGGTTCTGCACGTAGTCGATATCCCGAAGCAACTGCCGCTTCTGCCGTTCAAGCGAGTTGTCCTTCACGGACTTCACGCCAAGATCCGCCTGGAAACGCCGAAGTTCGCCGATGGTGTTGAGATTGCACACCATTTCGAATGTGGCGGGATCATTCCCGACGCGCGAGCGAAGCCGATCCACTTCCACAAACAGGCGATTCATCTTCTGTTCGTCGGTCTGCGATTCGATCATCTGCTCCAGCAACGGAACCGTCGCATCGCACGTCTCGATCATATCGGCCGCCGACTGGCGGCGCACTTCGAGAGCAGCAATCACCTTCCGCAAATTCTGATCCGCGTCACAACTCCAGGTCTTCCACGCCGCCAACTCTGAATTCTGAACTCTGAATTCTGAATTACAGCATTTATCGATCGCCTCCCGCAGCGTCATCACCGTCACATGCTGCTTGCGTGCCCCGCCTTCCGTGGCATCAATGATCTGATGCCGGCTCTCCGCAAAATCACGCTCGAACTGCTGCAGGTACACGAAGAACTGCTCCTCCGTGTACATCGGATGCCCATGAATATCCGGAATTTTTCGCAGAATGTGGCGCGACCGCGCAATGCGCTCCCACTCCTTCGTCTCCAGATTGTTGAACCGGCCCAGCTCCACGCCCCACGTCTCGTGAATCGCCGTCCCCGGTTTGTAATACAGCCCGTCGACAAACCCCAGATCCTGCCCCGTCAGAATGATCGGATTGCAGCCGAGAAATTCCGCGAGATAGAACGACAGATGCGCCACCGTCGCCCCCGCCTTCAAGCCCATCCGCGACGGAAACGCATCCCGCAGCAGCTTGTCCGCAAAATCATTCTGCAGCAGCGACATGCTCCCCGTGAACACATCCAGCACGTTCCAGTTCGCCTTCGCCTCCGCCACCAGATGCACCCGCCCCGTCGATCCGCTCTCCTCGAGGTTCTCGAAGAATCGCGTGCTCACCGTGTTGTAATCCAGCGACGTCACAAAATCCGGCTCAATCCCCGCCGCCAGCAGCGGCTTGAGCATCGTCTGCACCGCAATGATCACCGCCTTGCGACCCCGTCGCGGCGCAATCCCATCCCCCCCACCAGGGTTTTGCGTTTTGTGTTTTGTGTTTTGCGTTTTCTCTTCGTGGTCCTTCGTGCCTTCGTGTCTTCGTGTTTCCGTCTTTTCTTCCTCCCCCAGCAACTCCTTCAACAGATGCATGTTCTTCTGCAGCGACGGCCCCGCCGCCACCAGCACCGCCGGCATCCCCGCAAACGCATTGTGCATCGTGTCGATCGGCGGCGTCGTCGCAAACCGCCCGAGGTTGTTCGCAATATTCCGGCACGTCGTCACGTTGTTCAGCATCAGCGTCACAAACCCGATCCGCGTGAACGCCACGAACTCCGTGATCATCTTCTGAAACGCCGAATGAAATTCCCCCGCGATCTGCATCGATACCGGATGCGATGCAAACAGCGTCCCCCCGCCCGCCGTGAACATCACCGACCGAGGCTCCAGCCGATTGACCAGGTCCCCCCGATCCAGCGACGTAAAGAAAAAGATCCGCCGCGACGCCAGCATCTCCGAGAGGTCCACTGTCTCCATCGCCGCCCGCAGCAACGCCACGTTCGGCTCCGCAATCACGAGCAGTGCATCGCCCGGCATCCGCGCGAAGAGCGCCTTGACGTGATACCCCAGCCCGAATCCATTCACGATCACGACGTACTTGTCATCGCACTTCTGCGAGGCCGCCCACGAGTCCGCCTCCTGCTGCGGGCGGTAGCGCGAATGGACGTAAAGATTGTGGAGTTTGACCGTGAAATGGTTGTCTTTGGTTGGCTCGACATGGGGGATATCGAGCGGATGGATGGATTCAATCGCCATCGCCAGGCGGGCGTCGCACTTCCAAAGCTCGCGCATATTGGCGACGTAGAGCGACCCATTCGCAGTGGTCATCGTAGAATCAGAAGGAGCGTCGGCGAGCGCTTCGACCATTACCCGTCCCTGGGAAAACAACTTATGGTTCATCCTGAACACGTCGGTCCTCATATTATCGGTCAAATTGGGGGGATTGCATCGGCGGATTTAGGGGCGGTCCGCATCCCCGGATTCGTGCCCGATTCGATCGGCGGTTTATTATTCGAAACCCATTGGGCATATTGGGTTATGGCTATCTTGGTGGCCGGAACCGCGTTCTATTGGGGCGGCGTCCGCCAGGATCCACGATTGCGGCGAATCGGCATCGGCGTCGGCATCGCGGCACTCTTCTGGATATTCCTGGCACTCGCGATCGACACTCCCGCCGAGCGCTTATACCGTGCCCACAAGGACTTAGCCGATGCAGCCAAAAACGGAGACGTGGACCGCATCGTCTCGTATCTCGAACCCGACTTCCAGGCAACGGTCCTCGGCGTCAACAAAGCCGGCATCGCGAAAGAAGAGATCGGAGCGCGACTCAAGACCTACGGCGTAAAGGGCAGCACCATCAGATTTTATCACTCCACGCATTCCGGTCCGGCAGCCTTCACCCAGTTGAACCTCCTGACGCAAACCGAAATGGGCCCGGTGCTGACGACCTGGCAACTGAGCTGGGACGACGTGCCGGGGCAAGACTGGCGGATTCGGGATGCCGAGCTCGTGAAGCTCGGGGATGAAGCGGTCGGACAGGGCACCGTTTTGCCGAAATGAGCGGGCGGCGATCTTAAGTAGGGCCTAATGGGGGACGATAACTCCAGAGAAGTCACAGGTCGCGCAAAGAGTGGCGGCTGCCCGATTCAGGAGATACGCATGACCATGTCCCCCAGCACCGCAGGTACCGCCGGCAAGAAGGAACCGCAGGCGATCATCACGGACGCAGTGAATGCGATCTCGCAAATCGCGACGCTGCCGGAAATCACGATGAAGATCATCGAGCTGGTGGAGAACCCACGTTCCACAGCGCAGGACCTGAACAAGTTGATTTCGAATGATCCGGCGCTGGTGGCGCGGATTCTGAAGGTGGTGAACTCGGCGTTCTACGGGTTGCCTGGGCAGATCGGGTCGATCAACCGGGCGATCGTGTTGCTGGGATTGAACGCGGTGAAGAACATTGTCATCGCGGCGTCGCTGGCGAAGCTGTTCCGTGGCGGGCGGGTATCGCCGCACTTCTCGGCGAAGGATTTGTGGACGCACTCGATCGCGGTGGGTGTGTTTTCGAAAATGATCGTGACGAAGTTGAACAACACGCTGCCGGACGAAGCGTTCCTGGCGGGTTTGATTCATGACATGGGGATCCTCGTCGAGTTGCAGGCGTTCCGGGAACCGCTGGTGGAGATTGCGGAACGGTCGACGAAGGAAGAAGTGCGGTACATCGATATTGAGACGCAGATCATCGGCGTGGATCACCAGGCGCTCGGGGCCGGGCTGACGACGAAGTGGAAATTCCCGCGGTCGTTCCAGTACGTGACGGGACATCACCACAATCCGATCGCGTTGGCGCCGGAGTGCCGGTGGCTGGCGTGCGTGATTCACGTGGCGGATCACATCTGCTGCCGGGAAGGATTGGGGTACTCGTTGACGTGCAAAGGGGAGGCGATGGACCCGGCGGTGCTCACCGAATTGAATTTGTCGACGGAGACGGTGGAGGATCTGGTGAAGAGCCTGCCCGAGGCGATGAAGGAAACGGAAAGTCTCCTGTCGTAGGCGGATGGATTGCAGAAAAGGAAAACGCCCGTGGACAGGGATGTCGGCGGGCGTTTTTGTTTTTGCGATCGGAATCAGGTGGTGAGGAGATCAGCCTGGGGGCGGGGGCGGGGGGCTGGCGGGGGCGTTGCCTCCCGGGGGAGTTGCTGCGGGAGCCGCAGCGGGAGCGGGGGAAGGGGAGGCGGCGGGATGCGCGGCGCTCAGGGTGGCGTAGAGCGTTTTCTGGTTGTCCATGATGGACATGTCAGGACTGGCCTTGGCGATCGTGGTGATGCCGTCGTATTGGGGATCGTAGGCGGTGGACGTGGAATTTTCGCAGCCGACGAGGGCTGCGGAGGAGAGGAGGAGGGATGCGATGAGTGCTCGTTTCATGCTGCGCTCCGAAGAGAGAGAACGGCCGCCTGAAGGCGGAACTCCAAGCTAGACTAACTGTGTTTGGCGGATGCGCCAAGGTAGGCCTCGATGACGGCGGGATTGTTGCGGATTTCCTCGGGGGTGCCGGTGGCGATAGTTTTTCCGTAGTCGAGGACGAGGATGCGCTCGCAGATGCCCATGATGACTTTCATATCGTGCTCAATGAGGAGGATGGTGAGCCCCCCCCCGGAGAATTGATCACGGATGCGGCGGATCATTTCCATGAGCTCGCGCTTTTCGGTGGGATTCATGCCGGCGGCGGGTTCGTCGAGGCAGAGGATTCTCGGTCGGGTGGCGAGTGCGCGGGCGATTTCGAGACGGCGCTGGTCGCCGTAGGAAAGCGAATTGGCGAGTTCGTCGGCGAGGTGGCCAAGATTGAAAAGTTGCAGGTAGGCGAGGGCGTTCCGGCGGGATTCGTCTTCTTCGCGGTAGAAGGCGGGACGCCGGAGGATCGCGGAGGGAATGCCCTGCTTGTGATGAGCGTGCTGAGCAATCTGGACGTTGTCGAGCACGGAGAGGTTGGCGAAGAGGCGGATGTTCTGGAATGTGCGGGCGACGCCGAGCTGAGAGATGGCGTGAGGTTTCAGGCGGCGAGTCGGTTTGCCGGCGATGATGATCTGTCCGGCAGTGGGACGGTAGACGCTGGTGAGGACGTTGAAGGCGGTGGTTTTTCCGGCGCCGTTGGGGCCGATGAGTCCGACGAGTTCGCCGGGGAGGAGGGTGAGGGAGAAGTTGTCGATGGCCTTGAGGCCGCCGAATTGCATGGTGATGTTGCTGGCGATGAGGAGGGGAGTCTGAGCGGCGGCGGATTGGATGGTCGTCTGCGCGGGGAGGCCGCCGGTCTGAGGAGCGGGTGATGGGCCGGCGCTGACGCTACGGGTTCTCTTGAAGAGCCAGCGGAAGAGGTCGGAGATTTCGTAGCGGCCGAAGATGCCCTGCGGGCGGAATAGCATCGCGAGGATGATGAATAGGGAGTAGATGACCATGCGCCACTTCTCGACGGTGTTGGCCGACATGATCTGCTCTGGGATGTAGGAGCGGAGCACTTCGGGAAGGAGGGTGAGTGCGATGGCGGCGAGGATGGAGCCGGTGATGGAGCCCTGGCCGCCAAGGATGACCATGGCGACGATTTCGATGGAGCGCATGAAGCGGAAGGACTCGGGATTGACGAGGGACTTGTGATGGGCGATGAGACCGCCGGCCAGACCGGCAAGGGCGGCGCCGATGACGAAGGCGGCGACCTTGTAGCGAGTGCTGGCAACGCCGACGGATTCGGAAGCGATGGTGTCTTCGCGAATGGCGAGCAGCGCGCGGCCGGAGGTGGCGTACTTGATGTTGTGAACGATGTAGATCGTAAGGAGCGTGACGCCGAAGACGGCGAAGGAACCGACGAGATAGTCGGGACGGTCGAGGAAGGCCTGGACGGCGGCAGGCAGAGCGGCGTCGGGGTCGGGCTGGTTGGAGATCCATTCATTGCGAAGGGAGGAGAGAGAGAGGCCGGTGGAGCCGCCGAATACGTGATTGCCGTCCCAGGTGAAGTTCTGGAAGAAGACGGCGAGGATTTCTCCAAAGCCAAGGGTGGCGATGGCGAGGTAGTCGCCGCGGAGACGGAGAGTCGGGAGGCCGACGAGCAATCCGAGGATGGCAGCAATGAGGGTGCCGGCGAGCATGCCGAGGATCATGATGAGTTGGAAGGCGACGGGGGTGGAGAGGTGAAACGGAGAGATGGTGAGGAAACGCAAGATCGGAGGGAACGCGATGCCGGAGATCATGGCGGCGGTGTAGGCCCCGGCGGCGACGAATCCGGCGTGTCCGAGGGAGAATTGGCCGGCGATGCCGAGGATGAGATTGAGCGAGACGGCGAGCGTGATGGCGTTGCCGATGTCGAGCAGGAGCTGATGGCCGTAGGCGCCGAGTACCGCTCCGGGCTGGCCGCCGGGGATGTCTAGTTTCAGCGAAACGAGGTAGAGGATTGCAAGAAGAGCGAGGAAGCCGAGGGCGTGGAGGATAGAGCGAATCCGCGGCGTCATCGTCACACTTTCTCCGGTACCGCTTTGCCGAAGATGCCTTCGGGTTTCACGAGCAGGACAAGGATCAGGATGATAAAGGCGATGGCGTCTTTGTAGGGGCTGAGGACGGCGGCGTTGTGGTACTGAATGGAGGAGACGAAGGTTTCGATAAGGCCGAGGATGAGCCCCCCCATCGCGGCGCCGGGGATGTTGCCGATGCCGCCGATGACGGCTGCGACGAAGGCTTTCAGGCCGGGAATGAGGCCCATGAGGGGCGTGCATTGGTTGCGATTGAGACCCCAGAGGCACCCGCCGATGGCCGCGAGCATGGAGCCGAGGATGAAGGTGAAGGAGATGGTGCGGTCGATGTTGATGCCCATGAGTCGCGCGGCGTCGGCGTTCTGGCTGACAGCACGCATCGCTTTGCCCATGCGGGTGTGTTTGACGAGGACGTAGAGGGCGACGAGCGTGATGGTGGTGGCGGTGAGGACGATGAGATCCTTGGGGACGACGCTGATGCCGAGGTGCTGCTGGAAAAACGGGATGCTTTTACCCGAGCCGATGATGGGCTGGTAGCGTTCGGGGTCGGGGCCGAAAAAGGACATGCCAGCGATCGACCATTTGATCTGGGCGAGGTATTCGATCAGGAGAGAGACGCCGATGGCGGTGATGAGGGCGGAGAGCTTGGGGGATTTGCGAAGAGGGCGGTAGGCGAGACGTTCGATGAGATAGCCGACGACGCCGCAGACGAGCATGGCGACGAGGATTCCGAGGAAGGCGTGGAGGATGGTTTGGTCGGGAGAGGGGTTGGCGTCGGTGGGCGGGTTGAGATATCGGGCGGTGTAGGCACCGATGAAGGCGCCGATCATGAAAACGTCGCCGTGGGCGAAGTTGATGAGTCGCAGGACGCCGTAAACCATGGTGTAGCCGAGTGCGATGAGGGCGTAGGAGGCGCCGTCATTGAGGGCGATGATGAGGTTTTGGAGGATGTAGCTCATCACGGGGTCTGGGGTCTGGGGTCTGGGGTCTGTTTGCGGTAGCTGGTGCGAATAATACGATTTGTCTTCGGTGAGCGTTCGATTTCCCGCTCAAGAGCGTCGATCAGACTGCGTAGCATTTTTCCCACGCGTTGGGCGAGATCCCACAATGGGTCAAGACGATCTTCATCTATGTAGCGGCGTCTCAGAGAAAGAAGCAAATGCGTTTCGAGTTCGGCGAGCGAACCGTTAGCAATCGATAAGTGCCGGACATAATCACCCCGATGTCGGCGTCCGTATCCTTCAGCGATGTTCGCGGGAATCGAAGAGGCGGCGTCACGAATTTGAGCGGTCAGGCCGAATCGTTCGGCCGAGGGGAAATGGTCGGTGACGTTGTAAGACATATCGGCCAAATCCATCGCGTCCTGCCAGACTTGCAAATCACGGTAGCTTCGAAGCGGCATAAGACTCCAGGCAGTGGAAAAAGGCGTTCAGTCACAGCCCCCAGACCCTATACCCCAGACCCCGTCATGGCTGTATCCGCTTCACCATCGTGAACTTTCCGTCCTTGATTTCGAGCACCGCGGCGGGCTTGATGGCGTTGCGGTGACTGTCGATCGTGATGCTGCCCGTGACCCCGGGGAAGTCCTTGGTTTTGGCGAGAGAGTTGCGGAGGGCGGGCTCGTCGGTGGTTTTGGCGCGGTCGATCGCGGCGAAGAGGATGTTGGCGGCGTCGTAGCCGAGGACGGCCATCGCGTCGGGTTCCTGGCCGTCGTACTTGGCTTTGTACTTCTGCACGAACTCGACGACCTTGGGATCGGTGTCGCCGGAAAAATAATGATCCGTGAGATAGCAGCCGTTGACGGCCTTCCCGCCCTGGTTGAGTGTGACTTCGGAGTCCCAGCCGTCGCCGCCGATGAAAGGGCAGGTGAGGCCGAGCTCGCGGGCCTGGTTCACGATGAGGGCGACTTCGGTGTAGTAGCCGGGGAGGAAGACAATGTCCGGGTTGGCGCTCTTGATGTTGGCGAGCTGCGTTTTGAAATTGGTGTCGCCGGCCTGGTAGGTTTCGTGGGCGACGATCTGGCCGCCGAGCTTCGGGAACTCGTCGTCGAGCACGTGCGTCAGACCGGTGGAATAATCGTTCTTGGTATCGGTGAGGAGGGCGGCTTTTTTGAGCTTGAGATCCTCCGCGGTGAACTTGGCGATGGCGACGCCCTGGAAATCGTCGACGAAGCAGGAGCGGAAGATGTAGTTGCCCAGCTTCGTGACTTTGGGATTGGTCGAAGCCGGGGAGAGGAGCGGGATTTTCGCCTGCTGGCATGCCGGAGCGGCGGCAATGGAGCGGCTGCTGGCGACTTCGCCAAGCACGGCGACCACCTTGTCCTGCTCAATGAGTTTCAGAACGGCGAGCGGGGTTTTGTCGGGAGAGCTTTCGGTGTCGGCGGTGACGATTGCGATCGGCCGGCCGAGCACGCCGCCGGCATTGTTGCATTCTTCGGCGGCGAGGCGAATGCCGCGGTCGCAGGATTGACCGAACGTGGAATTGAGGCCGGTCATCGAATTGAGCGAGCCGACCTTGATGGGATCGCCGGAAGGCGCGGCGGCGTTGGCATGGAACGGGAAGGAGAAAACTCCGGCCAGCGCAATGCAGGCGGAGGCCGCGAGGTTCAACCAGGAAAATCCATTTGCCATGGTGATCTCCAGAATTCGAGAAACTCAGGGCTGCATGCCGTCCCCGCGGGGCAGGGTCGTCGGCCGGGTGGTAGCGGGCTGGGTGCCGGGGGAAGTCGCGGGGGGCGGCGTCGGCGTCAGGCCGACGGTGAGCGAGCGATTGAAGAATTCCTGGTGTGCCGCCAGCAGCATGTCGAACGCCTTCGCATCATTATAAAGAGCGGAGAAGTTTCCGCGGACGCGCGAACGGCCGAGGGTATCGACAAATTTGCTGGAGGATTCGGTGAGACGCAAATCGCCATCCATCAGGCGGGCCTTGAGATGGTGCACGCCGTCGGCACCCCAGAGACGGACGAATCCCGCCCCTTCGTACATGCCGACGGAATCGGCGGTCATGAGCACATAGCGGTACGTGGCGTTGAGGGCGGTGTTCTCCATCGTGGTCCGGCCGCCGATGGGACGCCAGAAAATGCGGAACGTGGCGATCTGGTCGACCATCTTGCTGGTGGCCTTGTCCTGGGTCTTTGAGCGCATGACAAGGTAGAGGGTGTGGTCGCGATCGAAGTAGTAATAGGAATCGGTGAACTTGGGAACGATGACGGTTTCCTTTTGGGAAACGGACTCGATCTGCAGCGGGCGATAGGCCGCACAACTGGTGAAAGTGAGCAAGGCGAGCGCCAGGAAGAGACAGACCGCAAGAGGTTTGAGGTGTTTCATGGCGGGTAGTGTAGCGGGGGAGTAGTCAGAAGTCAGTAGTCGGAAGTCAGAAGTTCTCCGGGTCTTCTGACTTCTGGCTGCTGGCTTCAGACTTCAGGCACGAATCAAGTTCACGGAGGTACTCGAAGGTGTAGATGCCGGTGGAGTGGCCGTCGGAGAAATCGATGCGGAGGGCGTAGTTGCCGACAAGCTCGGCGCCAGAGGCAGTGATGGGGCCGTCGTAGGTGGTCTGGACGATGGCGAGGCGCGTGCGGCCGAGTAGATCGCGTTCCCCCTTGCAGCCGGCGCAGGGACAATGCTTGCGGAGGAAGCGCAGCGGGAGAACCGAATGGTGGTTGTCGGCCCAGGTGATTTCGAGGGCTTCGGTCTTCTTCAGGTGAAGATTGGTGGGGGTGGTGGCGTCGGACATACTCTTTTCCCGGAATAACGGTAACGCTGCAGCGGCCATATCAGTGTAGCAGGGATGCGTGCTTCACGGGCCGGTGGGGGTGTCGAGGATGGTCTTTTTTGGCGCCAACGCTTCGGATGGAGGGAGACGCAGCGAGGCGAGGGCGAGGAGGCGATAGGCGAGAAGTTGGACCAAGGTGCCATGCTTGGCGAAATAGCGGAGCATCCCCCGTGCGGAGTAACGTTTGATCTGTGCCGTGGCCCGACCGGCGGCAGGCGAAAGATGCCGCACCCCGACCTCTCGCACCAAGCGCGTGCGCAGTCCATGGTGGGCAAGTCGCCGCTGAAAATCGACTTCCTCCGCATACAGAAAGAACTTCTCATCGAACCCCCCCACCGCGTTCCAGTGCTCCCGGCAAATCAGGAGAATCGCCCCCGTCGCCCAGTCGAACATCTCCTCCTTTGAGCGGAGAACGTACTTCCGTTTCTCCGGCTCGCGGAATTGGTCGCGGAGAATGCCCCAGACCGTCGGAAAATCTCCAACCGAATATTGCCCGGTCTCATCCTCATTGATAAGCCCCGGCGCGATGCACCCCGCCCCGTGCGGTGGCTTTTGCATCATCGGCTGAAGGAAATCGGATTCAAATCCTTTATCGAATTCCAGATCAGGATTGCACAGCAGAATCCACGGAGCGGACGTGGCCGCCACACCGCGGTTCGCCGCCGCACCGTATCCGATATTTCCGCACTCCAGGATTCGGGCTGACGGCGATATTTCCCGGGCGACGCGCCTCGTGCCATCCGTTGAACCGGAATCCGCGACGACGATTTCCGCCGGCAGCGTCGGCACTCCCGTCGACCATGTTTTGAAGAATCCAGGCAGCCATTGCTTGCTGTTGTGCGTGACGACGATGAGGGCGAAGAGTGGCTCAGGCATGGCGGCATCTTACGCGATGCGGGCGGGATGCTGAATCGTGCAATTTCCAGGTGAGGTCCGAACCTTCAGCGCGCAGCGCGTCCCGCTTGCCCCGATGGGAGCTTCATTGGGTTTCGGAGGATTCCCTCCATCAGCTCCGAAACGCGGCGAGGCTCGGTTGAAATTGCAATCTCTTCAACCAGCCCGCGCTGCCGCGGCGTGAATGCGTACGGTTCGGTGCTGTCGAGTTCGTGCAGATCGAGCAGTTCCAGCACGCGCTGCATGAGCTGATCGATTCCTGTGCGTTTCAGGGCGGAAATTTCGATCGCCTGCGCAGCGCGCTGCCGGATATCGGTGGCGCCGCAGTGAGGAGCGTCCGATTTGTTGTTGACGACAACGAGCGGCTGATTTTTATACGCTGCAAGCAACTCGCAATCGGCGCCGGACATCGCCACTGTTCCGTCGAACACAAGGAGCACGACGTCCGCGAGAGCCGCCTGTTCGTGAGAGCGGGCGATCGACTCCTGCTCCAGAACATCGCTTGTGTCCCGAATGCCGGCGGTGTCGACAAGCAGCACGGGAGCGGCCACTTCGCCGGAGAGCGTGGTGAAGATCGCTTCGGCGTCGACCCAGTCGCGCGTCGTGCCGGCGATGTCGGAAGTGATCGAGATGGGCCGGCCCAGAAGCGCATTGGCGAGCGTCGATTTCCCCGCGTTCGGCGGGCCGACAATCGCAATGCGGGCCGGGCGGATCAGATTGTCGAGCGCTGCCGAGCGGGCGAGCAGCCACTGCATCGCCGAATGCAGTCGCCACAGATCATTTGCCGACTTGCCCGGCAACCAGGCGAGCCATTTGTTGATGAATCCCGCGAGCCCTTCGTGCGATTGAGTGCCGAGGAGGCGAGCGGCGCTCATGGTGTGGGCGCCCGCCAGTGCAACCAGCACCTCGGCGCCAATGCCTTCACCGAGAACTCCGCGTTGCAGCGACTCCTCAGGCGTGAGAACCGTTGCCCCTGCGGCTTGGAGAGCGTTGAGCACAGCGGAAACCACTGCGATGCCACCGTGCAGGTGGATTTCGAACTCGTCTTCCGACAGGCGCACCACCACCACATCATCGAGCTGTTGCCTGGATTCCGGGTGGTGCAGGACGGTATGCGCGGTCTCGCCAATCGCAAGGTTCCGGGCGCGCTGCGAACGCGACATCCCCGCCGCAATCGCTTCCGCGCCGCGCCCGGCAACGAGCACGACGGCAATCGCTCCCACCCCCCTCCCGGTCATCTGAACAACAACGGTATCCATCAGGAAGGAATCTTACACGAGTTCCAGGTATTCCAACGACCGACGCCGCCGCAGGATCCCCAGCGAATCGGCCATCTCGAAAAATCTGGTCAGCCCCGCCCGCGCGGCCGGCGTCACCTCGTACCGCAGATATTCCGTGAAATATCGCCGCGCCAACTCCACGGGCCATCGACGCTCAGAAGCGTGGCGCGCGACGAGTTCATCGGTCATGTCCGCCCCGCGGCGCCGCGCTTCATCCAGTAAACGCGCCAGTTCAAGGCTCACCTGGTCACGCCGCATCATCCACATCGCAAAAACAAACGGCAGGCCCGTAAGTTTCTTCCATTCCTCGCCGAGATCGAGCTGGTGCGGATACTCCTCACTCGGCGGAGCCGCATTCACAACCTTGTCGCCAATGAGAAGCAACGCTTCGGGCAACGAGCCGGGTACGGCCAAAGAGGCTTCCCACGGTTGCATCGCCGGCTTCACGCCATAGCGATCCCGCAACACCACCTGCGCCAGCATCACACTCGTGTGGCTGTCCGCATCGCCGTGAAGTGTGCGAATGCGGGCGGGCGGAACGCGCGAAAAAATCCGTACCGTCAGCGTCGGCCCATCGCAGCCGATCATCCCCGCCGGCACCAACAACAGGTCGCGGGGACAAAGCTGGTAATCCACGACACTCATCAACGCCGTCGACACTTCGCCGCCCACCACAAGGTCCATCAACTTCGAAGGCACGGCGAACCGAATCGCCACGTCCGGCCGGCCGACCAGCGGATCAATCAGCGGCTTGGAATTGAGAAACGAAACGCACCCCACTCTATGTATCGGAGAGGCTGTCTTTTCGTCTGAACGCATATCACTTCTTTCAAAAACTACTGAAACATCTTAGGGCGCTTCCCACGCGTTGTCATTCCTCGAGGCGTGGAAAGAATAATTCTTCACATTTGCACTTTGCGGCTACTATTGAGTGAAACCGAATTCTCCAAGGAGCGTGCGTATGACTACGACTGAAACGCCCACATCGCCAACACCTCCATCCCCACTGCCTCAAAAAAAGCGTCGCGGCCGCTGGTGGAAGATTCTGCTCATCTTTGTCCTGCTGCTGCTTCTGGTCGTGCTCCTTGCTCCAACGCTTCTTTCCACGGGCGCCGGAACACGCTTCATCCTCGGCCAGATCAACAAACGCATCGCCGGAACCGTCGAAGCCGACAACATCTCCCTCGGCTGGTTCAGCGGCGCATCGATCAGCGGCTTGCGGCTCAAAGACCCGGAGGGCCAGGAAGTCTTCAACATTCCCAGCATCAACACCGGCCTCACGCTGCTGAATGCAATCAATAAGTCATTCGATTCGCTGAATCTCGTGCTGCGCGGAAAGAACGCCAATCTCATCACAAACGCCGACGGCACCAGCAATCTCAGCCGCGCCCTTGCGAGTCGAACACCCCCCACCCCTCCCGCCGCCACTCCGGCCCAACCTCCTGCCACTTCCTCGAACCCACCGACCATTCACGCCACCATCGATGCACAATTCGACTCCATCACCTGCACCAGCCCCAACGCCGCGCCCGTCATCATCCAGAACCTCGCCACCAACGGTATCCTCGACACCAACGGCGGAACAACCGACCTCCGGATCAAAGCACAGGCACAGACCGGCAACAACAACCCCGCCACGATCACCGCCGCCATGAACGGCAATTTCTTTGACCACGGCAAGCTCAAACCCCTCGGCGCCATCGGCGGCACCGCAGAAGCCCACGTCCAATCCATCGACCTCGCCGCCCTCGCCCCCTTCCTCGCCACCGCCGGCCTCAAACTCACCCTCGCCGGCACCTCCGGCCTCGATTTCAATCTCGCGCAGAATAATGGCGCGCAGACCGCCACCGCGAAGATCACCATCAATCAGCTCGTCGCTTCCGGCGACCTGCTCAAAGGGGACACCTTCCGCCGGAATCTCGTGACGATCACCCTGAATTCGACGCTCAAAGGCGACGCCGTCGATCTTCACCCGCTGCAACTCGACGCCGAGGCAATCAACGCGCAGCTCACCGGCAATCTGCAGACAAGCGGCACAACCACCGGCACGCTGCCCCCGCTAAGCGTCCAGTCCACACTCGATGTCGCCGCCCTCAAGAAGGAATTGCCGCACCTCCTTGGCGACGTTCCGGACACACAGGTGACCATCGCCCTCACCGGCATCGCCGACACCGCGAAGAAACTCTTCACCGTCACCGCGGACTCCAACATCGCCGAAAAAGACCTCGCCTCCAACGCCGGCAACTCGATCGCTCTCGCCAAAGGTTCCGTGCTTTCCTGGGGCGACGGCCCCGACGACATTCATGCCGCCGCCTCCATCAACTGGCAGCGCATCCAGGCGATCCTCGGCAAGCGGATGCCCGAAGGCACCACGATCCAGGGCACACGCACCATCAACCTGCACCTTTCCGGCGCCATGGCCAAAGCGCCCGGACTCGGCGCATTCAAAGGCTTCACCCTCGACCCCACCACCATCGGCTGGGACCAGATCGCTACCGAAGGCCTGACGCTTGGCAAGGCCGACATCGGGATGCAACTCAAGGACGGCATCCTCACGCTGACCCCCACCGACATTCCCGCGAACGAGGGGACCATGCGCATCGCCGGACGCGTCGATCTCAATCAGAACCCCGCCGCCTACATCCTCGACAAGCAGCCGCAAGGCACACCGCTCATCAAAGGCTTGCAACTCAACAAGGACATCGCCGCCGGCCCGCTCGCCTTTCTCCCGCTTGCCTGGGGAGCCGGCAAGAACAGCCCGACGCTCGGCTCCGTCGGCGGTCAGCTCAACGTCACCTTGCAGGAAGCCTTCATCCCCCTTGACGCCGACGCCTTCAAAACCAAAGGAACCACCAGCGGCTCGCTCAACATCTCCAACCTCTCCACCAGCGCCCCGGTCTTCACGCAACTCCTTACCACGCTCGGACCGATCGCCAAAATCACGCAGCCTGACCTCCTCACCATCCACGGCGGCAGCATCCCGGATACCCCCTTCGCACTCGCCAACGGCAAGGTCTCCTATCAAAACCTCACTCTCGGCACCGCGAAAGAAAGCCTCCAGTTCTCCGGTTCTGTCGGTCTCGACAAGTCGCTTGCCATGAGCGTCACCATCACCGCTTCGGGAATGCACATCCCGGTTCCAATCAGCCTCGGCGGCACTACGGCGAAGCCGACCTTGACTCTCGCGCCGGGCGCAGGCGGAGATCAGAACATCGGCAACACCGTCCAGGACCTCACTTCCGGGTTGAATCAGCTCCTGAACAACAAAAAGAAAAAAAAGTAGCCGCTGAGTACAAAAACTGACCCAGCCGAAGAGCGATTCCGCAAAAGAAGAAGGCCGAGCAGAACATGCCTCGACCCTCTTCTCTAAAACAGCAATTTCGCAAGGGTGTTACGCCGCGTTGTGCACACCGACCAGTGTCATATCGGAAATCTCGCTGGCAGGCTCCACCGGCAACTGCACGACGGCGGCTTCCATCGGCTGCGACTGCTCGTTGGTCAAGCCGCCCTCGCCGTTGCCCTGGGAGGAGGCCTGCACCGACCGATCGATCGACTTGGCGCGGTTCATCGCCCGAGCCAATCCGCCCTTGCGGCCCGCAATACGGGCCTCTTCTGAGGTGAATTCATGAGCAGTTCCCCGTTCGTGGCCCTTCTTCGCGGCCAAAGATGCTTCAAGGGAGTTGAACTCGTGAGCCGTCCCTTTTTCATGTGCTGCGCGGCCGCCCTTGCTCGCAATCGCCCGCTGCTTTTCCTTGTCCATCGAAGCAAAGCCGCGAAGGCTGCGCCCTGTAGGCCGCTGTGCGCTATCCATCACCGAACTCCTTAAGTAAAGCGTACAAATCGTTTTCCACCCCCCCCTTCGGGAAGGTCAGCGTGGTGAATAAACAAACAACGTGCCGATTCTGCCGCTCTATTGAAAGATGGTGATAGCTTGCCGGAAATGATGGCTGGCCCCCCGCAGCCGCGCAAGATGGGCTGAGTGAACGACGTGAGGGGAAGATTTGTCGCCGGGACTATGCGTCAGCTCGCCACGCGCCTTCAACGAGCTGGCCCGCCATTCACTTTCGTAAATGGCGGGCCTCGGAGAAAGCGCGACCAGCGTCCGACGGGTCAGGAAGGAAGCCGTCGGTGGCTCTACTTCGTCTTTTGGACAAAGATCAGGCGATCCATGCCGCCCGTGTGCACGTGCAGGCGAACCCCATCATTCAGGTTGGCCTTCGAGATCGCTGCCGAAAAGGCGTCGGGTGAATTGACCGGCGTCCGGTCGACGCGAGTGATCACGTCACCCGCGTTCAGCCCGCACTGTGCGGCCAAGCCATTGGGGTCGATTTCACTGATCGCCACCCCTTTGCCTGCGGGAACGTGGTACTTCCGGGCAATCGTGTCATCCACGGGAACGACGCTCAGGCCGAGGTCCTTCGATTCAGCGGGAGCCTGGATGACCGAATTTCCGCCCTGATCAGCCGCGGCGATAGTCGCCGGCTGGGTTCCCACGGGGAACTTGAGATCCAGATTCTTGCCATCGCGATAAATCGTCAGCGCGATCTCGGTACCCGGAGCGGTGCGGGCGATCTGATTGCGCAGTTGGCCGACCGATTCGACAGGCTTGCCGTTGAGAGCAACGATGACATCCCCCGCCTGCACGCCGCCCTTGGCCGCCGGGCCATCCGGTCCGACGCCGTTCACCAGGACGCCGTTTCCGGAGAAACCGGATCGCTTGATGGAGTCGGCTAGCGCCTGATCATCCTTTGTCGGATTGTTGATGTCTTCAATTTGCACCTGGAGGAACCCGCGGACGACCTTTCCATGCTTGATCAGCGAATCCATGATGTAGCGGGCTTCATTGGAGGGGATCGAGAATCCGATGCCGCTGTACGCGCCGGTTGTGCTGGCAATCGCCGAATTGATTCCGATGACCTCGCCCTTGAGGTTCACGAGAGGCCCGCCCGAATTTCCGGGGTTGATCGCCGCGTCGGTCTGCAGAAAATCTTCGTAGGTGAGGTCCTGCAGCGCCGGATTGTGCGATGCGATGATGCCGATCTGTCTTCCCTTCGCCGAAATGATGCCCTGGGTCATGCTCTGCTCGTAACCCATCGGAGATCCGAAAGCGAGGACCCAGTCGCCCACTTGAATCTCATCGGAATCGCCGAACTTGGCATAGGTGAGATGATCGGCGTCGATCTTGATGACCGCGAGGTCGGTCTTGGGATCGGTGCCGATGACTTTGGCCTTGAGGGTCCGGTGGTCGTCGAGGCGCACGCTGATGTCGGTTGCGTCTTCCACGACATGATTGTTGGTGAGAATGTAGCCATCGGGAGAGACGATCACACCCGAGCCTGTGCCTTGAATTTCCTCGCCGCCGCTGTCGCCGCCATCGGGGTTGAGATCATTGGGATTGAAGCCCGGGGGCAAGGGGAATCCATCGGGGATGCGGATGCGCGAGTGGAAATTACTGGCCGGCGACTTCTTTACGATGGAAATATTGACCACCGCATCCTTCATGGCGTTGTGAACTTCGCGGAAATTGCGAGAGAGATCCTGGGCGGCGGAAATGTTCTCCAGCGCAGGAGAGGGCGTCGGCCTGGCGGTCGCGGCCGGCGACTCCGCCGAGGCGATGCTGTGGTTCAGCGCCAAAGACCCGAAATACGAACCGCCGGCAATGGCGATCGCGGCAACAAGTGGCCACACAAATTTCGTGGGCGATGTCATGAGTGTCCTCCGAATTTCAAAAAATCCCTCCGCCGGCGGCGGATCAGGATGTCCATGCACTCTCTAAGACGCAGTGCGTTCACCGAATCTAACGGTCGAATTTCCCATCCCATGCCCCGGTTGCGGGTTCGTCATTTTTGAACCCATTATCGGAAATATCCAGATGAATGCGTACTAATCCGTCGATTTCATGCGGTACTGGTGCCGGGCGGCCGGATAGCTCCGGTCCCGGACCGATTCCACATACCGGGTGGCGGCATCGGCAATCACGCTGGGAACATCCGCGAGCCGTTCCACAAACCGCGGCGTGCGCGAGCTATACCCGAGCATGTCGTTGAGCACGACCACGTGGCCGTCCGCACTGGCTCCGGCTCCGCATCCCAGCACCGGGCACTGCACCTGACGCACAATGTCCGCTGTGACTTCATCGGGCACGGCCTCAACGAGCAGCAGATGAGCGCCTGCCCTGGCAAGGGCCAGCGCTTCCTCGGTCAGGCGCTTTGCCTCCGGCGCCGTGCGGCCTTGTGCGAGATACCCGCCCTGCTGCAAGGCACGTTGCGGCAACAAGCCCACGTGGGCGCAGACGGTCACACCCGCCGCGCTGAGCGCCGTGACGATCTCGCTGTGCCGGATATCGGCTTCAAGTTTGACGCAATCCGCCCCCGCCTCGCGCACAAACCTCGCCGCGTTCGCCACCGCCGTCGGCACGTCGGGATAACTCGCGAAGGGCATGTCGGCCATCAGGAAGACGTCCGGCGCGCCGCGGCGTACCGCATCGGTCAGGGTCAGCAGGAATTCGAAAGTTGCCTTCACGGTGCTTTCCGCGCCGAGCACGGTCGTGGCCGCTGAATCGCCGACCAGGAGAATGTTCACGCCGGTCCGCGCCAGAATCCTTGCGGTGGGATAATCGTAAGCGGTGAGCATGGCGATCGGTTGCCGTTTTGCCTTCATCTCGCGCAGGGTCTGAAGCGTGATCCTCCCCGCAACGGCCTCCGCCGCGTCGGTGCCCTCGGACGATTTCGGTGTGGTAGTCATGAGGTTATTGTAACCACCCCCCCCTTAAAATGCCGAATCCGCCGCCCTGACGAGGTCACTCTTCGCCGAAGCGCCCGTTGATCAGTTTTTCCAGCGCATCGAGCGCCTTCTCCGCATCCGCCCCCTCGGCGACGATTTTCAGGGGCGTACCGGCGGTAGCGGCGAGCATCATCATCTGCATGATCGATTTGCCGTCGACGACCTGATCCCCCTTCCACACCTTGACGCCGGATTGGAATTGGTTGGCGATATCGACGAACTGCATGGCAGGTCGGGCATGAAGGCCCAGCTTGTTCTGGATAGTGACCTGTCGGTCCATTGATGACTCAACGTATGAGGACAGTGAAGATGCGGAATGTCGCGGGAAAAACCGGAGCCGCTCAGCGGGCGGCGCTCGTTTGATCGGCTTCCTCGATCAACTCGATGATCTTCTGCTGGGTATCGGACTGCCGGAGGAATCGCCGGAAGGTGTCCTGCTGGAGGTTGCGGAAGATATTCTCCATGGCCTGCAGGTGGCCGTCCGGATTGTTTGGTGGGGAAAGGAGGAGGAAAACGGAGTAAACAGGGGCCTGATCGAGAGCGGCGAAATCGACGCCGACGGCAGAGCGTCCGATGGCGCCGACGCGTTTCTTGATGGCTGGATGCTTGACGTGGGGGACCGCGACGCCCTTGCCGAACCCGGTGGAGCCGTGCTTTTCCCGGTCGATGATCGCCTTGACGATGGCATCGACATCGCTGGCCTGGACCGCCTTGGCCGCCGCAAGAGCCGAAACGAGTTCACGGATGACGGCGTCGCGCTCCGTGGCTTCGAGTTCGGGAACGATGGCGTCCTTGACGATAAAGTCCGACAGTTTCATGGATACCTCAAAAACTCCAGCGCTTCGTTGGGCCCCGTAACGGGCGGGGTGCGAAGCGCTCCCGCGCAAATGCGCGATAACAAGCGGTGTTATGCTCCCGAATGCTTGCGGTTGCGGAAGCGGTCTTTGTGGGCGGTGATCTGCTGCTGCACCTTGTGCACGGCCATGTCGATGCAGCCGTAGAGATCCTCGCCTTCGTGGGAGGCGACGAAGCGGTTGTTATGTTCAGCCGTCACCACAACTTCTGCGCGTTTGGCCTTGGCCTCGGAGCCGTCGAGGATCATCTCGATTTCCTGGATGAGATCATAAAACTTGGGAAGTTTGCCTGCCTTGTCTTCCGCGTGAGCGCGGATGGCCGGAGTGATTTCCAAGTGGCGTCCGGAAATAGTGATGACCACGTCAAAACTCCTGATTCTCCGGCGCTCCGAGGCACCGGTACTCTCTGCTACCATGTGCTAAAGTAGCGGTCGGGGTGGGGGGCGTCAAGGTAAAGGTTGATGGGGCAACTTGCGGGTTGTCGCGCAGGCGACCTGATTGGGTTAGGGGACGCGTGCAGTTGTGGCTTTTGCTCCGCCATTCCCGGCCGCGCTCCGGGATGTTGCCATTCGCTCACTGCCGCCAGCGGGCCAATCCCTTTCGCGGACCCCTCTTTAAACGCCGTTGATACTGGCCGGTTATCCCCCGACGCGCGGGGTCAGAAAAATATTGTCATGGCCCGGGACGATGAGGTCCGCGACTTCGTACATTTCGGCGAGCGAGTCCTTGGCGCGTTCGAGGTCGTAGCAGTCGGGGAAGACCTGGCCGGCGAGGAAGTGGGCGGCGGTGGGGACGGCGTCGCCGGCGATGATGGTGGTGCGGGTGGGTTCGCTGACGAGGAGTCCGGACTGGCCGGGGGTGTAGCCAGGGAGTGGGTAGAGGTCGATTCCTTCGGCGAGGTCGTCGGGGGCGGGTTGGACTTTGGCGAGGAGGGCTCGCTCTTTGGCGATGAGGTCGTCGGGGCGCTGACCTCCCCCCTCGTGGCGGCGGGCGTTTTCTTCGGCGGCGTCGAGGGCGGCGGCGGCGGCTTCGATTTCAGTGGGGTTCATCCACCAGGTGGCTTTGGGAAAATGTTCGAGGCCGCGGCGATGCACGGGGCGCCAGTTGGTGAGGAAGATGTGGGTGATGTCTTCGGCTTTGAGGCCGGAGCGCTCGTAGAGGCGGGCTTCGAGGGCCTGGGCGGGGAGGGAGGGGTCGACGAGGAGGTTCACCGGGGTGGTGCTTTTGGCCGCGGTGGTGCGGATGAGGGTCGTGGTGGAATGGCTGGTGCGGACGGGGATGCGCTCGTTCCAGAGGGGGTTTTTGGAGAGGGCGCCGATGCTGATGATGATGAGTTCCATTTTGTTGTGCCTTTGTGTTGGGAAGATTGGAGATGATAGGCGAGGGGCGCGGGGGACGTAAACACAAAGAGGCGAAGACCGCGAAGAAGAACTTGAACCACAGAGACACAGCGGACGCACAGAGGCGGAGGACGGGGAGTGGCGACGGCGGCTGAGCGCGGCGCGATTGTGGTCGTTCTGAAACTTCTGGGAGCGGAGGTGCCCTGAGGATCAGTGGTGGCCGCGCGAAGTGTGGTGCGCGGGCGGGGTGATTGATTTGTGAGGAACGGGCTTCCTGGAGACGCGTGCAGGGGTTGGCTTGGGCTTGGCGTCGGGTTTGGCGGTGGAGGGAATGGGGTCGGGGAGGATCGCGGGGGGTGCGTTGACGGGTTCGGAGGAGGAGGGCGTGGTGCTGCCGACGTCGAGGGCGACGGTGTCGGTCGTGGGAGATTGTGTTGGCGTGGTGCTGGGGGAGGAAGAGAGGTCCGTGGTGGCAGTGGTGGTTTGTGAGAGTGCGGCGCTTGTGGGTGAGGCGGTGTCTGCGGGGGGAGTGGAGAGGGCGCTGCCGGTGGCGGTGGCGGCGGTGGCGGTGGTGGCGGTGGCGGCGGAGAGAGAGGTGCCGAAGTTGTTGAGGACGTAGCTGAGGTCGGTGAGGTCGATGGTGGGGTTGCCGTCGAAGTTTCCGGAGGACCAGTTGGAGCTGGTGCTGCCGAAGTTGTTGAGGACGATGGAGAGGTCGGAGAGGTCGATGTGTCCGTCCTGATTGGCGTCGCCGGGGAAGACGGCGATGGTCATGGTGCTGGTGGTGGTGATGTTGGCGACGGGGTTGACGATGGAGACGCGGAGGGAGTAGTTGCCGGCCTTCGTGAAGGTGGCGGTGGTGTTTTTGCCGGCGTTGGTGCCGTTGTTGGTGAAGGTGACGGGGGCCGGGGGAGAGCCGACGGCGGACCATGTGTAGGTGAGTGCGGGCTCGCCGGCGGTGACATCGGTGGCGGTGACGGAGAGGTTGGCGGTGGAGGTGCTGGTGATGTTGGAGGCAGCGAGGGCGGGTGCGATGATGGAGGGGGCGGCGAGTTCGAGGACCTGCTGAGCAGAGAGGGCGAGGGGGAAGATGCGGAAATCATCGATGGAGCCGGTGAGGGCGGGGTCGGAGAACTGGGATTTGCCGAGGTAGTTGAGGGTGGTGTTGCCGAGGCTGGAGGGGTGGAGGGAGATGTTGGGGTTAGTGGCGACGGCGAGGCCGTTGACGTAGAGGGTGCCGACGGTGCCGGCGAGAGTAATGGCGACGTGGGTCCAGGTGTTGGGGGAGATGGCGGGTCCGTCGAGGCGTTGTTCGCCTGTGCCGCCGGAGGTGGTGATGGCGAAGCGGAGGGCGTTGGTGGTGCCGGCGTCAGGGGTGAGGAACATGTAGGCGGAGGTTCCGGTGCCGAAGTCGAAGACGCGGGCCCAATTAACGACGGAAGAGATGTTGATCCAAGTGGAGATGGTGAAGTCGGAGAGGGAACTGACGACGCCGGTGGGCAGGGAGGCGTATCCGCCACCGAGGGTGAGGGCGTTGACGGCGACGCCGGTGGTGTAGGAGTAGGTGCCGGTGAGGGTGCCGTTGAGGTTATTGCCGGAGGAATCGACGAGGGTGGTGCCGTTGGAGAGATCGGCGGTGTACCAGGCGGAGGCGGAGGCGACGTTGATGGTGGAGGTGCTGGTGAGGTTTCCGGGGGCGTTCACCTGGACGGCGGTGGTTGTGCCGGGGGTGTTCGGTGCGAGGAAGAGGCCGGTGGGGCTGAGGGTTCCGGGGCCGGAGGTGATGGACCAGGAGGTGTTGGAGGCGGGATTCATGACGGTGCCGAACTGATCGACGGTGCCGGCAAGGAGTTGAAGTGTGCCGCCGGGAAGGACATTGGCGGGGGCGGGAGAAATGCCGAAGCCGCTGGGGGTTTGGGTGACGGTGACGGTGGTGTTGCTGGTGATGGTGCTGCCGCTGGGGTCCTTGATGGTGGCGGTGAAGGTGTAGTTGCCGGCTGCGGAGAAGGTGGCGATGGTGTATTTGGCGGCGTTGGTGCCGTTGGCGCTGTAGGCGACGGCGGCGGGGCCGGTGGCGGTCCAGGTGTAGACGAGGTTGGCTTCGCGGGAGTCGTCGGCGCCGAGGACGCTGAGATTGGTGGTGGTGCCGGTCACGGGAGCGGGGGAGGCGCTGGCGGCGACGGCGACGGTGGGAGGCTGGTTGGCGACGAGGTCGATGGCATCGTAGACAATGTTGGGACTGAGGAATCCGGTGCCGGAGCTTCCGCTGGCGACGTAGATATCGATGGTGTTGGCGCCGGCGACGAGTTTTCCGGCGGGGATGCTGTACGTGTAGAGGAGGTTGTAGCCGCGCCAGGTGCCGCGGGTGATGCCGCGGCTGTTGAGATTGGGCGGGGCGGGGGGAGTCGCGCTGGTCCAGGATGTGCCAGTTCCGGCGTTGACGACGATGTAGGGGCGACCGCCGGCAAAGGCGAAGGTGTCGCCGATGCGGAGCGTGAGGCTGGAGGCGGCCTGGGCGGCGGTGAGAGTGAAGACGATGCGGCTGTTGTTGTTGACGGCCTGGGCCTGGATCATCGGCCATTGGTAGGGGGTGCTGGTGCCGATGGTGTAGGTGGTGGTGGCGGGCCAGGGGTTCATGCGGACGTCGGTGGGGTGCATGATCTGGATCAGGTCGGAGTTGAGGAAGCCGAGGGGGGTGCCGTCCCAGGAGCCGATGGACCAGATGGTGTTGCTGGCGTTCCATTCGCTGGAGATGTTGGCGGTGGTGGTGTTTGCGGCGGTGATGGTGACCTGTTTGGTGCCGATCTCCAGTTGATCCTGATAGAGGGTTTCGGTGTAGGTGCCGGGCTGAATGCCGGAGATGGTGTAATTGCCGTTGGAATCAGGGGAGGTCCAGTACTGGGCGGCGCTGTTGGCGAGGCCGATGGTGGGGGCGTGTCCGCTGGCGACACCGGTTTCGACGCCGGTGAGCGTTCCGCGCTGAGAAGCGGGGATCCAACCTTGCAGGTTGAGGTTGGCCATCCAGGAATAGTCGGGGGTTGTGGGCGTGGAGCCGTTGGTGAACTGCATCGCGTAGGGCCCCTGGAGGCCCTGGCGGTAGGGTTCGGTCTGCGTGTGGCCGGTGAAGAGGCAGTTGTACATTTCGGTGGCGGCGGTGGTGGTCTGAAAGTCGATGTCCTTGAAGAAGGGGCCGCCGGAGCTGTGTTCGCGGTTGCCCATGAACATCCAGGCGCCGACGTTCGTGCCGGTGACGCCGTGGTAGATGTTGGTCATCATTTCGCGTGTGTTGTAGAACTTGGAGGCGGTGGTGCCGTCGGCGTTGTAGAAGACGTCGGAGCCTTCGACGGCGCCGACATTCTGGGAGATGTCGGAGTACGGTTCGATGTTGGTGAAGACGGATTTGCTGAGGTAAGCGATGAAGCGGCCCTCGCCGGGGCCGTTGTTCACGTCGGTCGGAAGGGAGGCCATGTAGATGTTGTCGTCGTTTTTTCGGACGGCGTAATACTGGATGACTCCGCCGGAGGCTTCGGCGGAGTCGTTGCAGGTGATGAGGATCCAGCCGTTGGTGTTGTCGACGGTGTAGGAGATGTTGGTGATTGAGCCGAGTCCCTGTTCGTAATGGGAATAGCGGCTGGTGAGTGAATAGGAGGCCAGCATCTCCTGGCCTTTGTACTGGATGGAGGCGACGTCGCCGAGGTGCAGGGTGCTGGTGATGGTGCCGCCGGTGACGACGGAGAATTTGAGGTTTCCGCCGTTGTCGATGACGAGAGTGGTGTTGTAAGGGCTGGCGATGGTGCCGGTGGTGACACCGAATGAGAAGAGGGTTCGTTTTTCCAATGATTCGAAGAGGCGTGTGCGGTGGAGAATTCGCGCAGAATGACCAATACCACGTTTCCTGCGCCCGGCCATCGGAATCTCCGCTGCTGAAGTGTTTGGTGGGGTGCGGAAGAAATGAAGGGAGTTTCCGACACGCGCCCACTGGCAACTTGATGGATATTAAATACCCCAGATTTCGGAATTGACAATATAAATTTCCGGATTCGCTGTCGGTTTTCGAGGGGAGGCGGATTCGGTTCAAGTCCAGTGGGTGAGGGAGCCAAAATATTCGCAATGTTGGGATCGCTTTCACCAAGCCGCGATGGGGGACATTTTTGCTGCACAAGCAATGTTTGCTTTGCGATTAATTATGCATTTTTTGATGGGTTACGGTTGGGCTCAGGCAGTCTTGCGGCCTACGCTTAGCAGGTCCGAGAAATGGAGCGATGCTTTTCCTGGAAGGAGCGATTATGGCGATCATTGCAACGGCAGATGGGACGGAGATTTTTTACAAGGATTGGGGGAGCGGGCGGCCGATCGTATTCAGCCATGGATGGCCGCTGAGCGCGGATGATTGGGATGCGCAGATGATTTATTTTGCATCGCGCGGGTTTCGGTGCATTGCGCATGATCGGCGGGGGCATGGGCGGTCGAGCCAGCCGTGGGATGGGAACGAGATGGATACGTATGCGGATGATTTGATGGAACTGACGGAGAAACTGGATTTGAAGGGGGCGATTCACGTGGGGCATTCGACAGGCGGGGGCGAGGTGGCGCGGTACATCGGGCGGCACGGGGAGGGGCGAGCGAAGGGGCGGATCGGGAAGGCGGTGCTGGTGGGGGCGGTGCCGCCGATCATGGTGAAGTCGGCGAACAATCCGGTGGGGTTGCCGATGGATGTGTTTAATGGGTTGCGGTCGGCGCTGCTGGCGAATCGGGCTCAGTTTTTTCTGGATGTTCCCACGGGGCCGTTTTATGGGTTCAATCGGCCGGGGGCGAATGTTTCGCAGGGAACGATTCGGAACTGGTGGCGTCAGGGGATGATGGCGGGTCACAAGGCGGCCTATGACTGCATCAAGGCGTTTTCGGAGACGGATTTCACGGAGGATTTGAAGAAGTTCAACGTGCCGACGCTGATCATGCACGGGGATGACGATCAGATCGTGCCGATTTCGGGGTCGGCGATGCTGTCGAGCAAACTGGTTCGGGGGTCGAAGTTGAAGGTGTATCCGGGGTTGCCGCACGGGATGTGTACGACGCATCATGAGCAGATCAATGCGGATTTGCTGGCGTTTTTTAATGAGTGAGGGGAAGGGTGCGGATTTGTTTCCCGCCCGAATGGAGTGGCCGGCGGAGAAATCGGGGCAGCGGTGTGGGGTGCGCGCGTGTGGTATGGAAGGTCCGCGACGACGCAAGCGTGGTCGCGGACACAAATGTTGAGGGAGATATGCGCCAGGTGAAGATCAATGCGGAGTTGGGGGTTGGGGTTAGTGGGTGACGGGTTCTGGGAGGAGGGTGGCGTTTTTGACGGAGATGACAGTGATGCCGGAGGCGGATTGGTGGGTGGTGCCGCGGACGCCGATGAATTTGCCGAGAAGGCTGCTGATGTCGATTTGGGACTGGGGGTCGACGTAGGCAACGACGCGGCCGCTGGCGGGGTTGACGAGGGCGTATTTGCCTTCGACGGCAGCGGAGGTCTGGAGCCGGCCCTGTGCAAGATAGGGGCCGGTCTGTTCGTAGTCGGCGATGGCTTTTTCAGCTTGGGAGTATTGTTCCTGCAGGGCTTTCTGCTGGGCGGCCATGGCGTCGGTGGAGGTGGCGTTTTCCCTGGCGAGGCGCTGGATGGCGGCGAGTTTTTCGAGGGCAGTGATGCGGGATTCGGTGCCTTGGGCGACGGAGCCGGGGATGTTGGGGCTGGCGGCGAGGGCTTTGTAATCCTTGAGGAGGGGTTCGTAGTCGCGCTGCATGGGGGGCTTCTGGAGTTCGGCCTGGTAGCGCTTGTTGAGTTCGCTGAACTGGTCGTAGGCGCTGGCGTTGAAGGTGGGGCTGGGCTGCGGGGGGACGACGACGGTCTTGGCGGGTTCGGTGGTGGCGGTGGCTTCCGGAGTGGTTGGGGGTGTGGTGGCGGCTTCAGTGGGAGACGACGGTGCGATTTCAACGGTGGCAGGCGGGGTGGTGGCGGAAGGGAGAGTGGTCGGGGCGGTGACGGTGTCGCGCGCGGGGCCGACGGCCCCGGGCGGAAGTTTCAGGTTCGGGACTTTGTATTCGGCGGAAGGATCCTGATGAACGAATTGGGGGCTGATGTAGACGTAGGCTTTTTCTGGCGGTGCGATCTGGTAGTACTTGTCCGTCGCCCCTCCCCCGCCAAGAATGTCGAGCTTGGTGCCCTTGCGGATGACGGTGAGGACGGCGCTGGGTTCGCGTTTGCTGAGGGCGGTGCCGGCGCGGACGTTGACGTAGTCGGCCTTGACGGTGCCGGTGTGGGTGGCGAGGTCGGCGTCGACGAAGTCCTTGGCGACCATGCAGAAGGTGCCGTTGGGGGGGAGGATCTGATACCAGCCGAGGCGTGATCCAACGACTTCGATGGTGTCGCCCTTGGAGAGCTGGCCCATTTCGTAGTAGGCGGAGCCGGGGCCGGAGCGGATGTAGACGCGGTCGGCGGTGATGCGGCCGGTGAAGGGCTGGGTGACGTTGCCGATTTCCATGGCGGGGACAGGGGCGGCGGTGGTGGTGTGCGCGGGCGGAGTGGTGGTTGCGGTTGGCGGGAGGAGCAGCGTGGGAGCGGAGGGCGCAGTGGCTGGTGCTGTGGTGCGGCTCATATCGAAGGGCGCGCCGGCGGGAGCGGTGGCGGCGGGTTCGGTCTGCGCCAGGGCCAGCGCGGGGCTGAGCGCGAGTGCGGACAGGACGGCGAGCGTGAGAAGGCGAGAGAGGGAACGGGAAGCATCCATGCGGCCGGTGCGGGCGGTGACGGGCATCGCCATCTCCTTAAATAGTTATCGGGCAGGGCGTAAAGATTGCGAAAGTATCATCGGCGTTCGGGAGCGTCAAGAAACAGGGATTGCGCGCGTGGGATGGGATAGGGGGATGGCTTCTGGGGAAGTGGGGGGAAATCCGAAACGCGAAATCCGATAGAAGGGGCCCGGATAAGCAGGGGCGATTGTGGCGCGTGTTGGAGGGGGGGGATTGCTTGATGAATCGATCGATATCGTTTCGAGCGAGAACACATTCCAGCGATGCCATCGCCGGCTTTATTTTCCGTTGGTGGGTTGGGTGGCGGGGGCGGCGGCGTCGAGGTCGCGGACTTTTTGTTTGGCGGCGAGGGCTTTGTCGAGTTGGCCGTCCTCGTAGTAGGCGGCGGCGAGGTTGTTCCAGGCGTCGGCGCTGTCGGGGTGGCGCTGGAGGAGGGCGAGATACTCGGCAATGGCGTCCCTGGTGCGGTGGGTGTCGAGGAGGAGGTTGGCGAGGTTGTAGCGGGCGGCGAAATCGGTGGGGTCGAGGGCGATGGCGAGGCGGTATTCGGTTTCGGCGTCGGCGAGCTTGTGGAAGTGGGAGAGGGCCTGGGCGAAGTTGTAGACCTCGCGGGCGTTGGTGGGCTGGAGTTCGGTGGCTTTGGCGAAGGCGGCGAGGGCGGGGGCTTCCATGTTGTGGTTGAGATAGAACTTGCCGAGGGATTCGTAGGTGAAGGAGTCGGTCTTATCGAGCTCGAGAGAGCGGCGGAATTCTGCGACGGCCAGGTCGGTTTGGCCGCGGTCGGCGTAGAGTTGGCCGAGGGTGCGGTGGATGCGGGCGTCGCTGTCGTAGAGGGCGATGGCGGCGCGGAGCTGGGTGAAGGCGTCGTCGGGGCGATTGGCGCCGATGTATGCGACGGCGAGGTTGTGGCGGGCGTTCCAGGCGTTGGGATTGCGGGCGACGTTCCACTCCCACATGCGCATGTTGGATTGGTAGATCCAACTGTGGAAGAGGGTGACGGGGAGGAGGAGGAGAATGGGGAGGAAGGGGAGGAGGCGGGGTCTGGGGGATGGGGTCTGGGGGATGTGTTGTGGGGCGGTGAGCAGGTAGAGGAATTCGGCGAAGAGGGCGAGCGGTCCGAGGCAGGCGAAGTATTGGTAGTGGTCGGCGACGAAGGAGTAGAGCATGGTGTAGAAGTCGATGTAACCGAGGGCGGGGGAGAGGGTGATGAGGAAGAAGGCGTAGGCGATGAAGGGGGCGAGGGAGAGGCGGCGGCGGAGGAGCCAGAGGAGGAGGGCGATGGCGAGCGCGGCGAAGGGGGCGAGGATGGCGAGGGGTGAGGGGTTGAGGACGTCCCACTTGGGGGGGATGGGAACGAGGGGGTATGGGAAGAGGAGCGTGCGGAGGTAGTAGAAGACGTCGAGGCCGGCGACCATGGTGCGTTGCCAGAGGGAGAGGTGGATCTGGACCTGGCCGGTCTGGACGACGTGGGCTTCCTGCCGGGTGGTGAAGAAGGCGAGGCCGAGGCCGAGGATGAAGAAGGGGATGAGGGGGAGGAAGGTGCGTGGGGAGCGTTTTGGTTTCTTCCAGAGGAGGATGAGGAAAAGGGCGGCGGGGAGAGTGCAGGTGACGGTTTTGGAGAGGAGCGCGGCGAGGAAGAGGAGGAGGGAGAGGATGTAATTCCTGTACGACTTGTAAGTGATATCAGTGGTAGCAGTGATCTCGGTGATATCAGGAGAGGGGATGTTGGCGAATCTCAGGTAGAGGAGGGCGGAGGCGAAGTAGAAGAGGCCGGAGAGGACGTTTTTGAGTTCGGCGACCCAGGCGACGGTGTCGACCTGGACGGGGTGGATGGCCCAGAGGGCGGCGGCGGGGAGTGCGGCGCGGAGACCGAGGCGGCGGAGGATTTTGTAGAGGAGGATGGCGGATGCGGCGTGGAGCAGAATATTGACGAGGTGATAGCCGAGGGGGTTGAGGCCCCAAAGGCGGAACTCGATCCAGTAGGTGGAGAAGATGAGGGGGTAGTAGTGGAGGACCTGGTAGGCGGGGTTCCAGATGGCGGAGAGGCCGTGAGGGGAGCGGACGTTGATGTTGTCGGTGAGCCAGGCGCCGTCGTCCCAGGTGTAGCCGCCGAAGACGGCGGGGTAGAAGGCGAGGACGACGAGGAGAAGGAGGAAGATGGGGGCGGCGATTGGTGGGATGGTGCGCGAAGCGGGGGATTGCAGCGCGGGTTCTTCGAGCGGTTGCGAGGGCGGGAGCAGGCTATCGGACATTCGTAGCGTACCTTCCGGAAACAGTGGGCAAGATATGGTAGCAGAATGAGCGATGGTTGAGTGATTTTTGGAAAGGTCGAGAAATGGATGGTAGGTTATGGGATGGGGAGGGGTTTTTGCGATTGATTGAGGGATGACATGCGGAAGGCGTTGATTGTGCAGGGCGGATGGCAGGGGCATGAGCCGCGGGAGGTGGCGGAGGTTTTTCGGGGGATGCTGGAGGGCGAGGGGTTCGGGGTGGAGGTATCGGATACGCTGGATGCGTTTCGGGACGAGGGGAAATTGATGGGGATGGATTTGATCGTACCGATCTGGACGATGGGGAAGATTTTGCCGGAGCAGTTGAAGCCGGTGGTGAAGGCGGTGAGTGAGGGGGGCGTGGGGATGGCGGGATGTCATGGGGGGATGTGTGATGCGTTTCGGGAGAGCACGGAGTGGCAGTTCATGACGGGGGGCCAGTGGGTGGCGCATCCGGGGAATGACACGGTGCGTTACAAGGTGTGTATAAAGGAGCGAGAACATGAGATTGTGCGTGGGATTGGTGATTTTGAGATAACGTCGGAGCAGTACTATATGCACGTGGATCCGGCGGTGCGGGTGCTGGCGACGACGGAGTTTCCGTCGCCGGGCGTGGAGGGACCGCACGTGCCGAATGGAAGGGTGGAAATGCCGCAGGTTTGGACGAAGTTTTATGGGAAGGGGCGGGTGTTTTATTCAGCGCTGGGGCATCATGCGAAGGTGTTTGATGTGGCAGGGGCGCGGGAGATTATGCGGCGGGGGATGTTGTGGGCGGCGGAAAAGACGCGTTAAGGGAAGCGTTTGGGCTGGCGGCGAGCTCCGTGGATTACCTTCAGGACGTAAACAATCCGCGGCTGCTCGTCGATGCGTTAATAAATGATGAACGGCCGTACGGAGCACGCATGAATGGGCGATCGGCGTTGCGGCTTGTTCCGACGCGCCGGAAGCGCGTGGGCATGGTTTCGAAAGAGTCAATGGCGTTAAGAAGGAACTCTGCGACGGAGGCGGCTGCCTGCGGAGATTCTTCGCGGATATACGCAGAGATTTCTTTGATACCGAGGAAGGCTTCCTGCGTCAGGATAACACGATAGGGGTCGGTCATCGGTGATTGCTTGTTATTGAACTCGGAGCGGAGTTGATCGCGGACGCTTCTCCACTCGTGAACTTCGCCGTGTTCGATTTGATCTTCCGCGCGATCGATGGCATCAAGTGTCTGTTCGTCGAGATCGGCGAGCTGGTCAAGGGCTTCGAGAGCGGCATGAACAACCGCGTCCGGGCTGGCGTAGGCACCGGACTTGAGTTTTTCCTCAAGGAGTTTTTGGGTTTGAGGACTTAAAGCGATGTTCATAGACGGAACTCCGCGAACGAGTGTTCAAAGGATTATAGCAAACGCGGAGCGATTGTTGCGCGCATAAAAAAGCCCCGGATTACCCACCGGGGCCAGGCATTATTCTTCTTCGGTGACGAATTCCTTGTCCTTGTTCGCCATTTGGGCCTTGAGCCTCATGATGATGGAGGAGTGCATCTGGCTGACGCGGGATTCGGAGAGGTCGAGGGTGGAGCCGATTTCCTTCATCGTCATTTCTTCGTAGTAGTAGAGGATCAGGATGAGGCGTTCGGCGCGGGTGAGGCCTTTGGTGATGAGGCTCTTGAGGTCGCGGCGCTGGATTTCGTCGGTGGGGTCGGAGGTGCGGCGGTCTTCGAGGACGTCGATTTCGCGGACATCTTTGTTGCCGTCGGTTTCGAACCACTTGCGGGAGAGCGACACTTGAGTCACCGCGGTGGCGTCCTTCATGAGCTTGTCGTATTCGGCGGCGGGGAGACCGAGGCGCTTGGAGATTTCATCTTCGCTTGGGGTGCGGCCGAGTTCCATTTCGAGTTGCTTGGTGATCTGGTCGAGTTTGTGGGAGCGGGAGCGGACGAGGCGTGGGACCCAGTCCATGGAGCGGAGTTCGTCGAGGATGGCGCCGCGGATGCGCGGTGCGCAGTAGGTTTCGAACTTGACGCCGCGGTCGAGGTCGAAGGATTCGATGGCGTCCTTCAGGCCGAAGATGCCGGCCTGCATGAGGTCGTCGAGTTCGACTTCATCGGGGAGCTTGGCGTAGATGCGCTCCGCGTTGTACTTGACCATGGGGAGGTATTCCATCATGAGGAGGTTTCGGAGTTCTTCCGACTTCTGCCTCTTGAAGGATTTCCAGACCACGTTGATGTCTTGCTGGATGGCCGCTGTGGTGGTGTGCGTTTTTGCCACGGGTCGCTCCTTGACCTTAAATGACCGCAACGAAATGCTCCCAACGGAGCGGTCAGTTTCATCCCTGATAGGCCCATTCCATGGCCTGGGTTATCGGACAGCAGTGAGAGTATTCTGCTCTAAGAAATCCTGTTTGGAAAGAGAAAAGTTGAACTTTTTTCGGTTAAATCTTTCCGGGGACCGCGGAACCTGCCAGAACCGGCTCACCGTTTCCCTTGTTTGGGGCGTTGGCAGCAGCCTCTGCGGCAATTTTCGCCTGCTCTTCGGCTTGCTCTGCCTCCTTGGCGGCGTCGGCGTCGGCGACGCGCTTGGCGAGGGCGGCAGCATGTTCCGAGGAGACCTGCTGGGCGACGGCGCCGACGATGTAACCAATGACGTAGCAGATGGTGGCCCAGATGAGGGCGTTGTAGACGATGGTGGTGACCGGGTTATCGACGATGAGGCCAGAGACCATGGAGAGGACGAATCCGACGATGCCGAAGGTTCCGGCGATGAAGCTGCTGAGTTTCATGTTGGGTTATCTCCACCATGAAGCGAGGCGCGAGAAGAAGCTGGGCCTGGCAGCGCCAAGCGCGAGGCCGGCGGAAATATCGACGTGGTGATCGATGCGGTTCGCCCAGGCCTGGACACATTGGGCGGCGGCGGAACTGGGATATTGGAGGACGAAGGGGGCGCGTTTGCGGACGGACTGCTGGACGGCGGCATCGGTGACGACGTAGCCGGCGAAAGCGACATCGGTCTTGAGGAACTGGCGGGCGACGGAGGCGATGCGCTCGTGGACCTGCTTGGCCTCGTCGCGGTTTTTGACCATGTTGACCATGACGGAGATGCGTGCCCCCCCTGCTCCTCCGGAAGTTCCCGCGCTGCTGCCGCAGCGCACGAGGACCTTGAGGACGGCGTAGGCGTCGGTGATGGCGGTGGGTTCGGGGGTGGTGACGATGACGACGTGATCCGCGGTGGAGGTGAAGGAGAGGACGTTGCGGCCGATGCCCGCGCCGGTGTCGATGATGATGGCGTCGGTGGATTCGGAGAGGGAGTCGAGATCGGCGACGATGCGCTTGCGGTCGTTTTCGACGAGGTCAGCCATCTTGGCGAGTCCGGAGGCGCCGGGGATGAGCGCGAAGCCGGCGGGGACGGGGGTCATGACATCGGCGAGGGGGCGCTGGCCGGCGACAACGTGGGCGAGGTTGAAGCGGGGCTGGACGTTGCAGAGGATGTCGGCGTTGGCGAGGCCGAGGTCCGCGTCGAGGAGGACGACGCGACGCCGCATGGCGGCGAGGACTGTGGCCAGATTAACGGCGAGGTTGGTTTTCCCGACGCCGCCCTTGCCGGAGGTGATTGCGATTGTTTGTGCGCGCTTGGTCGAACGGCGTGCCATTTCGCGAAGGCTCGCGGCCTGATCCATGACCGTCATATCCAATCCCTTTTATATTGTTTGCACTGCCCGGAGGCGGCGCGGAAAGTTCAAAGTCTTTCGCCCAGAATCAGTTTTGCCAAACGGCGGGGTTGTCCCACTTCTATATTGTCGGGCACGTCCTGACCGGTTGTCAGATACGAGAGGGCCCGGCTTGCAGCTCTTGCAACGTTCAGTAATACGCCGAAGGATACCGCCTCATCCAATTTTGTAAAGATGATCTGATCGACACGTATCTTACTGAACTGCTCGATGGCCGCTTCCATCGATTCCTGCGTGGTCGTGCTGGAGAGGACGAGGTGGACTTCGCTGGGTTTGGCGGCGTGGATGAACTGCGAGAGTTCGTTGAGCTTCATTTGATCCATGTGCGAGCGGCCGGCGGTGTCGATGAGGATCGTGTCGCAGTCCGACATTTCCCGCATGGCGGCCGCGAGTTCTGCGGGGGTGAGGACGACCTTCAGCGGTACGCCGATGATGTTGGCGTAGGTGCGTAGCTGATCGACCGCGGCGATGCGGTAGGTGTCGATCGTGATGAGACCGACCTTCTGGCGCTGGCGGAGTTTGAAGGCGGCGGCGAGCTTGGCGATGGTGGTCGTTTTGCCCACGCCGGTGGGGCCGATCAGGCAGATGGAGCGGCAGCCGATGCCGGTGGCGGGGCGAGCGACGGCGGCGAGATTGGCGGGGAGCATCTGCTCGAGCTTCTGCGTGAGGCGATCGCGGACGGTATTGGGGTTGGTAATTTGCTCCTGGGAAAGTTCGGCTTTCACATCGTCGACGACGCGGATGGCGATCTCTTCGGAGACCTGCTGCTGAATGAGCTGCATGTAGAGGTTGGCGAGGTGGGCGGGGAGATCGGTGCGACGGCCGCCCATGTCGGCGGTACGCTGCAGGAGGCTTTCGACCATGGTGCGGAGGGAGGAGATTTCGTTGCGGAGTTCGAAGGCGGGTTCCTTGAGGACGGTGGCGGCGAGTTCTCGCGTGGAGGGGTTGAAGGACGTGGAAGACGTTGCGGGGGCAGCGGCGGGTTTGGTTTTGGCGTAGGCGGAGAGGGGATGACGGGAGGCGGGGAGTTCTTCGACGGCCGTGGCGGTGCCGCCCATGGAGTCGAAACTGCCGCTATCGGAATTACGCTTGCGGGCGGCTGCGGGAGCAGCGGTCTTTTTACGCTGCGGGACATTGACGTTCACACCGGCAGTAATCTCGATGACGGTCTTCGCCCCAAGGCCCATCATGCCGCCGCGTTTGAAGCTGCGCGTGTGCAGGATGATGGCGCTGGAGCCGAGTTCCTGCTTCACTTTTGCCAGCGCTTCGGCGATGGACGGGCCCTGGAAAGTCTTTACGTTCATCCATTCACTCCCACGATGCCGACGGACTCAACACTCACGCCCTTCACGACTTCGTTGTAGGACATCACCGCCACGGCGGGCAGCGACGGTTCGATGAGCTTGCGGATAAATGCCCGGACCTGCGGCGAGCAGAGCACGACGCCGCCGAAACCCTGCTGCATGAGCTTGTTCACGTTGTTGGCAACGGACTCGGTGATCTGACGGGCGAGTTGCGGAGGCAGCGTGAGGAAGCTGCCGCGCTCGTTGCGTTCGACGTAGCTGTTGACCATTTCTTCCAGGGCGGGATCGACGGTGACGCAGTGGATGGCGCTCTTTTCATCGCGGTACTGGCTGCAGATCGTGCGGGCGAGGCCGTGGCGGACGGCTTCCGTGAGGACGTCGAGGTCCTTCGTCTTGACGGCCCATTCGCCGAGCACTTCGAGCACGGTTTCGAGATCGCGGATGGGAACGCGCTCGCGGAGCAGGTTCTGCAGCACCTTCTGCAGCTCGCCGGGCTTGATCTGCGACGGGATGACTTCTTCGACGAGCGATGGCGCCTTTTCCTTGAGCTGCTTGATGAGGGCGGCGACTTCCTCGCGCGTGACAAGTTCAGCGGCGTTCGTTTTCACCACTTCGGTGATGTGCGTGGCGAGGACTCCGGAGGCTTCGACGACGGTGTAGTTCATCATTTCCGCCTGGGAACGCTGGGTGTCGGCGATCCACCACGCGGGGAGACCGAAGGCGGGTTCGCGCGTTTCCACGCCGCCGATCCTGCCGGACGCGGCGCCGGAATCCATCGCAAGATACTGCCCCGGATAAACGCTGCCGGACGCAAGAGGATTACCCCGGAGCTTGATGATGTAGGTGTTGGGATCGAGCTGCATGTTGTCGCGGATTCGGATCGGCGGAACGACCACGCCGAGCTCGATGGCAAGCTGCCGACGGATGAGGCTGATGCGTTCGAGAAGGTCGCCGCCCTTGGTCGTGTCGACGAGTTGCACGAGCTGATAGCCGACTTCAAGTTCCATGGGATCGACGGGGAGGAGCGCTTCGATTTTTTCCGGCTTCTTCTGCGCGGCGCTGGCGGCGGCCTTTTGCTGCTTCGCCGATTCCGCAACCGCCGCCTTGTCCTTTTTGGTCATGATCCATGCGATGCCGCCGAGACAGAGAGCGAGGACCCAAAGCGGAATCAGTGGCAACCCGGTGAAGCTCATGAGAACGAGGAACCCGGCGACGACGAAGAGCGAGGTCGAACGGCCGGTGAGCTGCTGAATGAATTCCTCGCCGAGATTTTCCTTCGACGAGCTGCGGGTGACGAGGAGGCCGGCGCCCAGCGAGATGATGAGGGCCGGAACCTGCGAGACGATGCCGTCGCCGATGGTGAGCTTGGTGAAAGTCTTCATGCAGCCGAGGATGTCCCAGCCGTACTGGAGTTTGCCGATCGCAACTCCGCCGATGACGTTGATGAAGACGATGATGATGCCGGCGACGGCATCGCCGCGTACAAATTTGGAAGCACCGTCCATGGCCCCGTAGAACTCCGCCTCGCGGGCGATTTCGGAGCGCCGGCGTTTCGCCTCATCCTCTTTAATGATGCCGGCGTTGAGGTCGGCATCAATCGCCATTTGCTTGCCGGGCATCGCGTCCAACGTGAAGCGGGCGGCGACTTCTGAGATGCGCGTGGCACCTTTGGTGATGACGACGAATTGAATGACGATCAGAATGGCGAAGATGATGATGCCGACGACCATCTGCTGCTGCGCGCCGGTGCCTCCGCCGGTGACGAAGGTGCTGAAGGCGTGAATGACGTGGCCTGCGGCGAAGGCGGCGGACTCGGCGTCGGCGGCACGGTCGCCGGCGGTGAGGATCAATCGTGTGGAGGCGACGTTGAGCACGAGGCGGAAGAGCGTGGTGCCGAGGAGCAGCGAGGGGAAGATCGAAAGATCGAGCGGGGAGCTGACGAACATGACGCTGACGAGCACGATCGTCGCGATGGCGAGGTTCGTCACCAGCAACAGGTCGAGCATGAACGTGGGAAGTGGGACGAGGAGGACCATAATCATGGCGATGAAGCCGGCCGGAACGATGAGGCCGCGATGCTTGTGTATCGCCACGATCATTGGGTTGGAAAGGAGAGAACCGCCGCTCAGCCCCCCTGCTCCGGTTCTCAGTGTAGCGGCACCTGCCATGACGACTCCATTCGTCCACTTCAGATGAAGCATCCTGCTTCATTTGCGTTTCACATCGCTGACGTGTGCATGCGAGGATCAAAATCCGTTTGATCTGATCGATGCGACAGCGGTGGGAAAGAGCGAGTATGCACAGAGCATAACATCGCAATTTCTGCACGCAAGATATTTCTCGTCTGGAATTCTGAAAAATTTCAAGAAAACTTATTTGGGGCGAGTGAGGGACAGGCGGGCTTGGGTGGAACTGCGGCGATGGCTATTCGCCTTTCGTGGTCCGTGACGCCTGGCTCATGGTTCGTCCTGTGGCTCCATTGTCGTCACGAGACACAGACCACGAATCACGCGTCACGTTGCTACACCGCCTGCTTCATGCGGCGGAGACCCTTGCCGGAGAGTTCGTACACGTACGCCAGGATTTCCGCGATGGTTTTGTAGAATTCCGCGGGGACTTCGCTGCCGACGTCGACGGTTTTGTAGAGCGCCTGGGCAAGGGGCTTGCGCTCGACGATCGGCACGCCGTTCTGAATGGCGATCTGGCGGATGCGCGCGGCGAGGAACCCGGCGCCCTTGGCCACTACCCGTGGTGCCGCCATGCTCTCCGGATCGTACTTTAACGCAATAGCTAGTTCAGTGGGGTTGGTAACCACCACATCGGCCTTGGGAACATCACGGTGGATACGCTGAATAATCATCTTTCGCGCCAGTTGCCGCCGGCGTCCTTTGATATTCGGGTCACCGTCCATCGACTTGGTTTCATCTTTGATTTCCTGCTTGCTCATGCGGATGTCGCGCTCGAACTTCCATTTCTGGTAGATCCAATCCGCAGCAGCGATGATTAACAATGCCATCGCCATTCGCCAGGCGAGGTCATAAATAATTCCCGCGCCGGCGAAGAAATTGGCGGGAAACTCCATGGCCACCAGCGAAAGAATGACCGGCATTTCGCTGCGAATGTCGGCCCACGCAATCGCGGAGAGGATCACCACTTTCAGGATATTCATCGCCACCTGCATCCAGTTCTGCCCCGCGAAGAGGCGGCCGACCCCCTTAAAGGGATTCAGCGCCGCGAGGTTCGGCATCAGTTTGTTCCACCGAACCTGGAAACCGATCTGCAGACCGTTGATCAGGATCGCGACGATGAAAACGACGAGCATGACCGGAGCAAGGATGCGGAACATCTGGGGAAGGCTGATGCGCAGGACGTTATCCAGCAATTCCTGCGAAGAGCCCCAGTATTGATTTCCCAGCAGGCCTAGCATCAACTTGCGAAAGGAGTCCATTATGTTGTGGGCGGTCATGGAGAGCGTGAGGAGGGCGGCAAGCAGCAGTGCGGCCTGGTTGAGGTCTCGCGACTTGCCGAACTGACCGGAATCGTGCGCTTCCTGCCGACGCCGGGGTGTTGCCGCTTCTGTTTTGTCGCCACTGCTTTCGTCTGCCATGCTGTTTCACCACAAATTGATTGCGAACTGCCACCGTGGAGAGTCCACTCGGAATTCAGCCGAGGAGCTTTCCGAGAAGATCAAACATGGCCTGGAAACTCCCTTTCGAGACCATCGCCCAGCCGACCATGCCGGACATCACCATGAAAAAGCCGACGATGAGATTGATATGCACGCCGACGGTCATCATGTTCATCTGCGGCATCGCACGGGACATTAAACCGGCGGTGAGGGTTGCGATGAAGAAGGCAACGAGGGCGGGCATCGCGACGCGCATTGCGGCGTGCATGGCCGTATCCAGCGAACCGCACACCGCGGCGAGCATCATGTCAGGCGAAATTCCGCCGCTCCCCATCGGAATGGTGCGGTAACTATAGACAATGGCGTTGAGGATCTCGCGATGGCCACCCATGGAGAAAAAGGCGACCAGCGCGAGCCAGAAACCGACCTGCTCGATGACCGTGGATTGATCTTCAAAGCTCGGGTCGTAGATGTTGGCCATGGCGAGCCCCATCTGCTGGCTCACGAGGTGACCGCCAAGCTGCACGCCCGCGAAGACGCCGGCCACGAGCATGCCGATCATGAGGCCGACGCTCATCTCCCCAAGGACCGCCGCGGTCAGCCCGATCAGGGTTTCCGGGGAGGCCGTCGTGTGCGGCACGACGTTCCACACGCAGAAGGTAATCGCCAGCGACAGAAGCACCTTGATGTTGCCGGGAATGGCGGCGTTGGAGAAGACGGGAACGAACACGAATAAGCCCATCACCCGAAACAGCACCATCAGGAACGGGAAGAGCAGAGGATATAAAGGAGCGATATCGGTGAACATAAAGATTTTGGTCAAACGAGTTGAACCAGTTAAACGAGTTAAACGGCGTCCGCGACCAATTGATTAACTCGCTTCACTTGCTCAACCTCATCCTCTCCTACTGCATCGTGAATAAATGCCGCGTGTATTCAATCAGGCGCTGGAACATCCAGGGCATGACGATCATGACCGCAATGGCCATGGCGAAGAGTTTCGGGACAAACGAGAGGGTCTGCTCCTGGATCTGGGTGACGGCCTGCAGGAGGCTGATGAACAGGCCGATGATCATTCCGATGACGAGAATCGGGCCGACGATGATGAGCGCCATCATCATGGCCTGCTTGAGGAGATCGATCGCCTGGTCGAGGGTCAACATGCGGTTTTCTCCGGAGGTTCTTCGCTTCTTGCAACTTGAGGAACAACGTCAATTGAAACTGGCCAGGAGCGTTCCAACCACCACGTGCCAGCCGTCCACGAGCACGAACAGGAGGAGCTTGAACGGGAGGGAGACCATCACGGGCGGCAGCAATTGCATGCCGATCGAGATGAGGACGGAACTGATGACCATGTCGATGATCAGGAACGGAAGATAGATGCGGAAGCCCATGAGGAAGGCGACCTTGAGCTCGCTCAGCACGTAGGCTGGCACGAGTTCCGTCGTGCCAATCTCTTCCCAGGTGTGGGGTTCCTCAGTTTCGTCCCGATGAGCGTAATGATGGAAGAGGTAGACATCGTCTTCGTTGTGCGCGGCTGTCACCTGCTTAATCATGTATTCGCGTAATGCGCCAACCGAGCGATTGAACGCTTCTGACTGCGAGATCTCGTTGTTGGAATAAGGCTGGATCGCTTCTTTGTTGATGCGCGACCAGGTGGGGCCCATCACGAGGAAGGTCATGAAGAGGGAGAGGCCGACAAGGATCTGGTTCGGGGGCAACTGCGCAGCGCCGAGAGCTTGCCGCAGCAGCGACATGACGATGATGATCCGGGTGAAGCAGGTGGTCATGAGGAGGATCGACGGGGCGAGGGTGAGCAGGGAGAGGAGGAGGAGAATCTGAATAGAGTTGGAGAGTTTCTTGGGTTCACTGGTGGTCGGGATGGCCTGAGTGATGTCCGGCAGCGCTATAGAAGAGCCGGCGGGGGAAGTGGGAAGAGCGCCAGGTTGAACAGGATGTGTTGCCAGGCCGGTATCGGCGAGGAGTTGTTGCAACCGCTGCTGCTGCAGGGTTGCCGGGTTCGGGGGACCGAGCTTCTGAGCGACAAGGTCGTTGACGACCTGGCCGTGCGCGACAGCAGGCACGAACAGCAGCGCGAACAAGACAATGGCTCCGAGGAGACGCCTTGTTCCGGCGGCGAACTGCATGCAGGTTTTCGTATTCGGCGCGAGGGTGCGCCAGAGAAAGTGCATAACGTCGTCCTGACTTGTTTCGCCGGCATCCTGCCGACGTCGATCCGATTCACTGATGGACCGATGAGTGCACTGCGTTCAGAGTTGCGAGCATCCTGCCCGCGCTCTGAGGGTGTCAACTACTCGCGAGAAAGGTTGTCGCGCACGGAACGCACCTGCTGGCGGAGTTCCATGAGCTGGCGCTTCGCGGCGGCCATTTCCTCAAGCTGCGAGTCAAGGTTTTCCGGCTCCATTGAGCGGAGTTCGAAATCATCGCGATCCGGATCGTTGGCCGGGTCTTCGAGATCCATGCGGGCGTTGGCGAGGAGTTTGTTGAAGCCGGCCTGAATGGAGTTGGGATTCTGGCCGTCGATCTGGCCGAGGATTTTGGCGACTTCGGTCGGATCGCTGATGACGAGGACAGACTGGCTGGAGTCCTTGCCCTGGTTGAGCGTGACGATCTGCGAGCCGATGCGGACGAGCACGAGCGACTGGTTTTTGCAGAGCGGGTGCCGGGCGAGGATTTCGATGACGTTCTTGCCGCTCGCGGCCTTGGCTTGCGGGAGATATTTTTTCGCGGCCGCCTTGCCAATGAAGATCAGACCTATGACCACGGCGAGGGCAGCCCCAACCTGCAGAGATTGCGTGACGCCGGAGGGGAGCATCGGCGTATTTGCGCTCGGCGGCGTGCTCGTTCCGGTCGGCGCGGCGGGCGTGTTTGTCTCTGTCGGCTTGCGGATGAGCGTCTGCTCGATGGAGGGAGTTGACGGCTTGGTGGTGGAAGATGCGGCGGCCTTTGGCGCGACGCCAGAGTCGGTGGCAAGTTCAGTCACCGGGTCGGTTGTTGTCGCGACTCTTTCATGTTCGTTGGAGAGGAGCGGACCGGCGATCTGCTGCAGCGTCGAGAGCTTCGTTTCGGTCTTTGCCGTCTCTGTTGCAGCGGCGGTCTCGGCGCGGGCGGCGAGCGATGCGCAGAGCAGGATCATTGCGACGAAAAGGCGAATCAGCGTGGAGGATTGACGGCAGGAATTTTTGCGGGAAGCGAGAGGAGAGAGTTGTTTCCGACCATCCATGGTCCACCTCGTTCGCATCGGCTGCCCCGATGCTGCGGCGCCCGGTTCCACCGGGCTCATCCGTGTGAGCGCCCACACTCTACCAAGCCGCGGGCAAATGTCACGCGATTTTTTCGCGTTCGCTGTGTTGCGTGCCGGTCAGTCGTCGGTCGTGGTGATGATTTCGTTGATGCGGACGCAGAAGTTTTCGTTGAGGACGAGCACCTCGCCGCGGGCGACGAGCTGTTCGTTCACAAAAATATCGACGGGGTCGCCGGCGAGTTTGTCGAGTTCGACGACGGAGCCTTCGGCCAGTTTGAGAACGTCTTCGATGAGCATCCGGGTGCGGCCGAGCTCGATTTTCACGTTGAGGTCGACATCCTTGAGGAGGTCGATGGCGCCCGGGGGGATGTTGCCGAGGGCTTTGCTGAAACTGGGGAGGGCGAAGTTATTGCCGGCGGCGGAGGCGGCAGCGGCGGCTGCGGGGGTGGGCGAGGGCGGGGGGGCAAAGCCGCCGGGGATTTCGTGGGTGATGTCGGTCATGAGAAGCCTCCGTGCATACGATCGACCGGCATCCATGCGGTCGAGAAGAAAAACCGGAGAAGGCGATCCTTAGTATTCGGCCCGCATGGGGGTGCACTTGGGGATCAGCACTTCTTTGATCAGGCCTTTGCCGTCCTTGCCGAGGGTCTCGTCGAGCTGGTAGGCGATTTGCCGCCGGAGCGTTTCGAGGCCGGGTTCGGCGAGGGCCTTGGGATCAGAACTCGCGATGATGGCGCGAATGTGATCCTTGGTTTCGGCGTCGCGTTCGGCGAAAAGTTCGGTCACTTTGACCTTGTTCTTATCATCGACCTTGGCGACGACTGCAAGGTCGTAGATGTAGAGGCGTCCGCCGACGTTGTTGGGGAGGCGGGCCTCGACGAGTTTCACTTCGGCATCATGCTCGACCGGCTCGGTGGCCGCAACGGGCACTTCGGCGATAACTTTCTTCGGGCCGGCGGAGATCATCATGGTGACTCCGACGGTTGCGCCCTCGAGCACGAGAACCACGGCGGCGACGATGATCATTTTGATCATCGAATTTTTCTTCGGTGCATCGGCCGCGGGTGCTGCCTCTGTTGGTTTGGCCGGTTTTTCGTTGGCCATTGGATCGACTCCTTCGGGCGAGCGCGAAATTTGCGCGGCGCCTTCGAGATGTATCGACCTGAGTCGGTATCCGCTTTACTCATCGGAGGATCGGGTGCGTTTTATTCAGATAAATTTGCGCGGAATTTGTGGTGGTCGCGGTTCTTAGTGAAATTGGATGCGCAATTAT
>Ga0335069_10000467_pt1 | contig 68454 bp, 63 predicted proteins | sample Lox_Sample_11_FD_206714 | JGI IMG/M metagenome (GOLD analysis project Ga0335069, IMG submission 206714) | Soil microbial communities from Loxahatchee National Wildlife Refuge, Florida, United States - Lox_Sample_1.1 | ecosystem: Environmental > Terrestrial > Soil > Wetlands | place: USA...
CCTGGAAGCGTAAAAAATCTGCGGCAGGTGTTGGGGGCGGCTTTCATGTTCTTCCTCCCCCCCCCCCCCCCCCGCCCCTTCGCTTGGCTGCCCGGAGCCGGGATCGCTGGCGGGCTATTGTGACACGGGTGGGGGTGGATTGCAAGCAGAAAGTTTGTATTTTGTATGGGTTTTCGTAATGGCATTGCCGGCGGGTTTTGGGGGAGTCTTTCGGAGGGTTTTGTGCGGTGCGACGGCGATGGAGGCGCGGCAGCGGTCCTGCTCGCTTTGAGTGCAGTTGCCGTTCGCATACACTGCCCCTCCTATGACTAATATTCACTCATCCTCCTCGTGGCACGTTGGCCGCGTCGCGGGCACCTGCCACGCGTGCAACGTCGGACTTCCCCCGAACACGGCCTGCTGGGCGGCGCTGTGCGATCGGCCGCTGGAGCAGCTTTCGCCGGCGGAGAAAAAGGCGGAGGAGCCCAAGGGGAAGAAAGGGGAGGAGAAGGTGGAGGTTTCGCCGTTTGTGCGGTTGGATTTCTGCGAAAAATGCTGGGCGGAAGGGAAGAGGCCGGCGGACGGGGCGGGCGGGGGTGGGCTGACGATGTTCAGCTTCTGGAAGACGACGGTGCCGGCGCCGGAGCAGAAGAAGAAGCTGCTGGTGGATGACTCGGTGCTGATGGATGTGTTTGCGCGGATGGAGGAGAAGACGGAGCCGCAGGAGATACGGTTCCGGTTTGTACTGGCGCTGATATTGATGCGGAAGCGCCTTCTGAAATACGAATCCTCCGAACCGGTGCAGACGCCCGCGGCCGCAGGCTCCGGAAGTCAGGCCACGGAAGGCTCCTCGCCCCCCCCTGAGGTCTGGCGGATGATTCCGCGCGGGTCGGACAAGCCGGTGCAGGTGATCAATCCGCACCTGACGGCCGAGCAGATCACCGAAGTGAGCCAGCAGCTCTCTGCGATCCTCGCCGAGGAGGTCTGAGCCTGTCCATGATTTCCGCCCTTGCATATTACGTTCACGATCTGAATCCCGTCATCTTTCATCTTGGTCCGCTGACACCGCGGTGGTACGGGTTTGCGTACCTGATGGGGTTCCTGGCGGCGTATCTGCTGATTCAGAAACTGTCGCGGGATGGGATGCTTCGGCTTTCGCCGGAGCGCGTGCCGGACCTGGTGCTGAACGGTTGCTTTTGCGGGGTGGTGCGCGGGGGGGGGGTGGGGTACATCCTGTTTTACGATTTGCCGATATCGCTGTCGGAGCATCGGACGCCGCTGCTCTGGTCGTTTTCGGGCAGTTTTCCGTTCTGGGGGCTGTTGCGGGTGAATGAGGGGGGGATGTCGGCGCATGGGGGGATCATCTTCACGATCATTGCATTGATTGTGTTCGCGCGGAAGTACAAGGTGTCGCTGGTGAACATAGGGGATGCGTCGTGCATGGTGGTGCCGATCGGGTTGTTCTTTGGGCGCATCGCCAACTTCATCAACGGCGAGCTTTACGGGCATCCGTCGACGGTGCCGTGGGCGGTGAAGTTTCCGTCGGAGTTGTATGCGCCGACAAACGGAGTAGAGACGACTCCGCCGGAGAATGTCTTCGCAATGAAGCAGGCGCTCGCCAATTTCCTATCGACGCACTGGGCGGACTTGAGTCGGACGCAGGTTCAGGACTTTCTCAACAATCATGATCAGTTCCGGGAAATCGTGGCGGGGCAGTTTGGCGGCAGCCTCGACCTCTCAAGCTCGACAAAGCTGACCACCATCAAGGAGGCGATCGGGAAATACGTCGGCAGCGATCCGAGCGCCCTGACGGCTTGGGACATCGGCAACTGGTGGCAGCACGGGCATAATGCGATCACGCAGTTCATGTCCGGGTGGTTCAACGAAATCCTGCTCCCGCGGCATCCGTCGCAGTTGTATGAAGGCCTCCTGGAAGGAGCGCTCCTTTTCACGATCTGCTGGATGATCGGGCGGTTGTGGCGGAAGGACGGGATGGCGTCGGGGGCGTTCCTGACGTTCTACCCGATCATGCGGATCATTGGCGAGCAATTCCGCGTCGGGGACACCCCAGCCCATGTATTGGGCATGGAGGTATCGAAGGGGGTGCTCTACAGCCTCGTGATGCTGATTCCCGCGCTTTGCTACTGGATTTACTGGATCCGAAAGGATCAGCGGGTGCCGTGGGTTCCGGTTTCGAAAGAATCAGTAACACCTGCGGCAAATCCCGGATAGAATCTTCCAGCTTCTGGTTCACGGATAAATCAATCTACTTCTGCGCCCGAGGAGCCGCCCGTGTCGCATCAGGCCTTTGACAAACTGCTGGAAGATTTACAGGGTCGTTGCCTCGGCATGGCTGGGATGGTCCAGCAGGCGGTGGCGATGACGTCTGAATCGTTGATCAAGCTCGACACCGTCATGGCGAAAAAGGTGCTTGAGGGGGAACAGCGGATCGATGATGAGGATGTGGAAGTCGAGCGGCAGGCGATCAATTTGATGATCCTGCATCACCCGACGGCGGCGGACTTTCGGGCGGTGTTTGGGGTGGTGAAGATCAATTCGGATCTGGAGCGCATCGGCGACTGCGCCGTGAATGTGGCGCAGCAGGTTCCGCGGATCATCCAGGCGAGGGTGCCGGTTCCGCGCGATGCGCGGCTGATCGCTGAAGCGGCGTTGAAGCAGGTGCAGGACACGGTGAAGTGCATTTCGAGCAAGGACCCGAAGCTGGCGGACGAAATCTGCCGGGCGGATGATGTGGTGGATGCGTTGAACTCGCAGATTCTGCAGGATCTCTCGGCGCAGATGGAAGTGGAGCCGGCGAGCGTGGCGGGGAATCTGGCGCTGATCATGGTGGCGAAGAACTTCGAGCGGATCGGCGATCACTGCAACAATATCGCGGAGGATGTGGTGTATCTGATGCGCGGGGAGATTGTTCGGCATGCGCATGAGCGGCAGTAGGGGGGAGGGGGGGGATTGGGTTAAGTGAGTTAAGTGAGTTAAGTGGGACCTGGGATGCCACAGGTGGGCTCAGAAGCTCCCAATTAACTCACTTAACTCACTTAACTCACTTAACCTCATTAACTCGCATCACCGCGGCTGGGGCCTGTGCTATTGACCTGCGACGGGCAGTCCGCCGATCAGTTCGTCGAGCTGCTTTTTAATCCACTCGTCTTTCTGGGCCGCGCGATTCTGGAGATTTTGTTCGCATTCTGCGAGCTCTTTCTTCAGGTCTTCGATCTGAGCTGCGCGGATTTTCTGGCCGTTCTCGAATTGCTCGTTGAGCTTGTCGGTGAGCTGTTTGATGAGCGAGTCGCGATCTGCGGAGGAGATGTCCGGACGTTTGATCTGATCGCGCAGGCCGGCGCAACTGTAGGTCAGCTCGAAATCCTTGAGCTTGAGGTCGAAGAGGGGTTTGTTTCGTTTTTGGAGGCTTTCGAGTTGTTTGACGGTTCCGATGGCGTGAGTGACGGTCCACTCGAACCGGGCGGGATCGGATTTCTGCAGCGAGAGCGCTTGATCGTAGACATAGGGCTGGTTGAGGCGGAAGAATTCCAGCACGCGGGCGGAGTCTTCGGCGAATTTCTGCTCTTTTGTTTTAGCGGGCTGGGGCGAGGGTTGTGTTGCTGACGATGCAGTGATTGCCCCGGCGGGGCCCTGATCCGCCTGCAGCGCCACGACGCCAATCGAAGTTAAGGCAATCAGGAACGCCGCCGCTGTCGGCAGCCACTTTTTTCCAATCATCCCAACCATAAGGTCCTGCTCATTCCACTTCCGAGGTCAATGGATGGTCACTGGGTGTCCGGGTCGGGATCGTCTGCGGGCACAACGGCGAGCACGTTGAGCACGCTGACCATCTCCCGGTTGTCGACATCGGCGATCGTCGCGGCGCCTTCGGATTTCAACTGGGCGACGGAGGTCTGAATATCCGAGAGTTCCTGTTCATCCTGGGTCGTGCGATCGCTGTAGGCGGCGAGGGTTTCGGTCGCCTTGTCGATGCGGGCCATGCGTTCCATCTGCTTGCGTTGCATCGCGGCCTGCTGGATGGTGAACAGGGCGCCGAGCACAATGACGGCGGCGGCGGCGGTGGCGGAGATGCGCATCAGGTACGAGGCGATCTGCCAGCGGCGGCGCGAGGTTTCGACGCGTTCGCGTGCTTCGAGTTTGACCCGTACGGCGCGTTTGATGTTTGAAGCGATGGCGGAGCGGTTCGCGGCAGAGAGTTCGATGGGGGGCAGGGAGCGCAGGGCATCGAACTGGGTTTTGATCCTGTCGTATTCGCGCTGGGCGCGGGGGTGCATGGAGAGATAGCGGTGCAGGCGGGTGCTCGCGTCGCTTCCAAGCTCGCCGGAGACTTCCAGCATGCAGCATTCAGTGAGAGTCAGTTTGGTCATGGCCAACCTCCATAAGGCCCCTTAGCTTCCCAAGCGCGCGGTGGGCACGCGCCAGGACGGTGCCTATGGGACAATTCAAAGTACGTGCGATGTCCTTGAAGGGCATATCGGCAAAATGACGTAGCATCAGGATTTGCCGATCCCCCTCGGGGAGCTTTCGCAGCGCGACCTGCAGGGCATCAACCTCCTCGCGGTGATGCAGCGGGTCGAACGGGGCTGGAACCTTTCCAGCCAGTTCATCCGTCATCTCAATTCGTTCCCCGTCCGCCTCGATGACGGTCGACTGAGTCGGATGCCGGGAGAGGCTTCGGCCGTGGTCGCGGACCAGATTCACGAGAATCCGGAAGAGCCAGGCCTCGAACTTTCCCTGGTCGTCGTATTTGCCGAGGCGTTGCACGATCCGGAGGAAGGTTTCCTGGACCAGATCTTGCGCGAGCTCGGCTTTGCCGGTGGCGCGGAGGGCGTAACCAAAGAGGCGTTGCCAGTAGGCATCGACCAACTGGTCCCAAGCGGCTTTGTCGCCGGCCTGGCATCGGGAAAGGAGTTCCGCGATGGCGCGTGCGTCCATACTACCCTCAGAGAAACGCCGGCCACTGGGCGGTATTGCAGCCGTGGATGGCGTTTCCTTTCCTCGTCACTCCGCTCCGTTGCTGGTGCAACTCTTGCCGGTATAGATAATTACGGCAAGAGCTGGAGGGGGTTGCCGGTTACGGCCGATCAATCCCTAAGAAGGCTAGAAGGCTTCGGAAGGGATCTTGCTTAGTTCGGCTGAATCGGTATACTACCAGATTCCCCCGCGGCCCACTACAGGGCGTTGGGAGAGCCGATCGGCGGGGTCGCCAAGCTCCGGGTCGGGCGTGAAACCGCAGAAGAAAGCCGTTTCCGGACAGTGGCGACCCGGGAACAGAACTCCAGCAGGCAAAGGCAGTTAACGATGATTAAGGTCAAGTCCCGTGGGAATGAAACGGTCGATCAGATGCTCCGTCGCTTCAAGAAGCTCTGCGAAAAAGAGGGGCTCATCAAGGACATGAAGCGGGTGAGCTACTACGAGAAGCCGAGCGAGAAGCGTCGCCGGCGGTTGCGCAAGGCGCAGTCGCGGGCGCTGAAGATTGCCACCGAAGCTTAATGATCCCTTTCGTGGGCGGGTTGATCCCGTTCGCGGAGGGCTTACTTCAAGAGGAAACGAAGGGTCGCGGCAATCGATGTCGTGGCCCTTTTTCATGCGCGGATTCTCAACGTTGCGGAGGTTCGATCATGACGATGCGATGCGGCGTTCTCACTTCGAGTTTTCTCCCGATTCTGCTGGCGGCGGCGAGTGCGGCGCGTGCGGAGACTTACACGCTGACGGTAGCAGCGCCGGGGGCGGTGACGCCGAGTTCGGCGTTTCACTTGGGGACAGCGACGAGTCCGAACGGGCCGGCGATCAGGGTTGATGGGGAGTCGGTGTTGTTTGGGGATGAGCGGGTGGTGCCGGTGATGGGGGAGATGCATTATTCGCGGGTGAATCCGGGGGACTGGCGGGAGGCGCTTTTGAAGATGAAGGCGGGGGGGATCACGGTGGTATCGACGTATGTGTTCTGGAATCATCATGAGGAGGTGGAGGGCAAGTGGGATTGGACTGGGGAGCGGGATTTGCGGTCGTTTTTGGAGAGGTGCAAGGAGGTAGGGTTGCCGGTGATTGTGCGGATGGGGCCGTGGTGTCATGGGGAGGTGCGGAATGGGGGGATACCGGATTGGCTGATTGAGAAAAAAGTGAAGTTGCGGTCGGAGGATCCGGCGTTTTTGGACGAGGTGAGGATTTTGTATGGGGAGATTGCGAAGCAGATGGCGGGGTTGCTTTATAAGGATGGCGGGCCGGTGATTGGGGTGCAGGTGGATAATGAGTATCGGGGGAAGGCGTCGTATTTGTTGGCGTTGAAGAAGATGGCGATGGGTGTGGGGGTGGATGTGCCGCTGTATACGCGGACGGGGTGGCCGAAGTTGTCGACGCCGATGCCGTTCGGGGAGATTTTGCCGATGTATGGGGCGTATGCGGAGGGGTTCTGGGATCGGGAGTTGACGTCGATGCCGGGGAGTTACTGGCAGGCGTTTACGTTTGGGGCGGAGCGTACGGATACGGCGGTGGGGACGGATGTGCTGGGGAAGCGGTCGCGGGAGGATGAGGCGAATGCGGAGCGGTATCCGTATTTGACGTGTGAATTGGGCGGGGGGATGGAGACGTCATATCATCGGCGAATCCATATTGATCCGCGGGATGCGTATGCGCTGGAGATTGCGAAGGTGGGGTCGGGGTCGAATCTGCCGGGGTTTTATATGTATCACGGGGGGACGAATCCGGATGCGGTGACGGGGAGGGGGGCGGGGGGGGCGGGGATTTATTTGAACGAGCACCAGGGGACGGCGACGACGAATTACAACGACATGCCTTGCAAGTCGTACGATTTTTTGGCGCCGATCGGGCAGTACGGGCAGATACGGGAGCCGTACCATTTGTTGCGGCGGACGAACATGTTTTTGCATGACTGGCAGGCGGTTCTGGCGCCGATGACGGCGAATTTTCCGGGGGTGAAGATTACGAAGACGGACAGCGGGGATTTGCGGTGGGCGGTGCGGTCGGATGGGAAGTCTGGGTTTGTGTTCGTGAACAATTATCAGCGGGGGCTGGAGATGCCGGCGAAGGAGGGGGTGCAGCTCGTGTTGGGATTCAGGTGGGACTCTATGTTGACGATCCCAGACGTGACGGTGCCGGCGAATTCGGCTTTTTTCATGCCGTTCCATATGCCGGTGGAGGGGAGTGACTTGCTGTACGCGCTGGCGCAGCCTGTGTGTAAGGTGGAGGAGGGGAAGCAGACGGTGATTGTGTTTTCGGAAATTCCGGGTGTGCGTCCAGAGTTTGCGTTTGTTAGTGAGGAAGGCGTTGAGAAGAAGGCCGGGGCGGGTGGGATTGCGGAGACGATGTACCGGGTGAGCGGGAAGGATCATACGACGGAGATCTTTGTGGTGAATGCGGCGAGGTCGCAGCAAGTGTGGCGTGCGAAAGTTGGGGGGAAGGAGCGGATCTTGATAACGTCGCCGGGGGAGACGTTGTACTCGGATGGGAAGACGGTGACGTTGCAGACGACGGATCCGGGTCTGAGTAAGTTCGATCTGGTGAGCATTCCGCCGCTGGAAGGCGTGAGCTTGCCGAAGGACGCGGGATTGTCGCCGTTGCCGCCGGTGAGCATTCAGCAAACGCGGGAGGCGGGCAAACCGCGGGAGATCAAGATGGGGGTGAACAAAGCAGGGGGTGGGGCGGCGACGGAGCCGGTGGATGCGGATTTTGCGGGGGCGCAGCCGGCGGTGTATCGGATCGAGCTTCCCAAGGATGTGGATGTGCAGCGGCGGTTGTTGCTGCGGATTCATTATGTGGGGGATGTGGCGCGGCTGTATCTCGGCGACAAGATGCTGACGGACAATTTTTATAATGGGACGCCGTTTGATCTGGATTTGACGCAACTGGGAGCGGAGGTTTATCAGCGGGGGTTGACGTTGAAGATATTGCCGCTGCAGAAGGGGGCGCCGATTTATATTCAGAAGGAGGATATGCCGGACTTTGGGGGGACGGAATCGGTGGCGGCGGTAAAGTCGGCGGAACTGGTGGAGACGCGGCAGGTGGTGCTGCGGCCGTGACATTCCCCCCCCCTCACGACGGAAACACGAAGAGGACCAAGGCACGAAGGACCACCAAGAGAAGACTTGAACCACAGAGTCACAGAGACCCAGAGGACGCACAGAGGCGGTGGAATTTGCTGACCGGGGCGTCGGCGCCACAGTCAGGTGGTGAGGAGGGTGAGGGTGAAGTTTTTGCTGATGGTGCGGCCGTTGGAGTTGAAGATGAGGACGCGGTAGATGCCGGCTTCGGTGGGGAGGAGGTTGGGGATGGTGATGTGGGGGGAGTTGGTGGGGGAGATGCCGGGGGTGTTGGTGCGGGAGAGGGTGGTCCACTGGTTGTTGATGATGCGTTGCCATTGGTAGGTGAAGGGGCCGGTGCCGCGGACGGTGATGGAGAAGGTGGCAGATTTGTGGAGGTGGACTTTGAGGCTGGTGGGGTTGGTGACGACGGTGGGGGTGGCGGGAGGGGGCGTGGAGGTGGAGTAGGTGAATTGGTCGGCGGTGGTGGTGGGGGATGTGCCGTAGCCCCAGATGGGTGCGGTGGCGTTGGCGTTGGGGTTGCTGCTGATGGAGTCGGATTCGCGCTGGCCAGACTGGATGGTGATGTGGACAGTGCCAGTGCCTGAGGGGGCGGAGGGGACGGTGACGGTGATGTGTTGGTCGTCGAGAATGGTGCCGGTGACGGCGGGGGTGTTACCGAAGAAGACCCAGAGGTGTCCGGCGGCGCCGGAGAAGTTGCTGCCGGTGATGGTGATGGTGGCGCCGGCCTTGCCGGAGGTGGCGGAGAGGGAGGTGATGTGGGGAGTGAGGTCGACGACCTGGAAGTCGCCGGCGGTAAGGGCACGGAGGCCGTTGGAGGCGAAGATGTCGTCGAGGTTCCAGGTGAGGGCGGGGTTGTTGTTGGCGTCCATGGATTCGGAGGTGCCGGTGACGTACATGGAACTGCCGATATCGGCGACGATGAGGCCATATTGTTGCATGGCGCGGGCGATGACCTGGGATTCGGGGGGCATGGCGTTGATGAGCGCATTGACGGCGGGGGTGTTGGCGAGGCGGAGGCGTGAGCCGAAGGGGAGCTTGTTGGCGCCTTGCGAGGTGCTGACTTGGTGGGAGGCGGGGTAGATGTATTGGGGATCGATCATGGAACTGGGGAGGGTCATGCGGAGGGCGTGGGTGATGACGCCCTGTCCGCCCTGGGAGGTGGGGAGGGCTTCATCGGGGCGGACGAGACCGGCGAGGATGGAGAGTCCGGCGGCGTCGGCGGAGGTGGCGCCGAGGGTGCGGAAGGAGTTGGTGTTCATGTTCCAGACGGATTCCTGGGCGGCGTGCCAGGCGAGGTCGTGCTTGATGGATTCGACGTCGTTGTTGTCGGGGAAGAGGGTGGGATCGGTGGGGCGGGTGACGCCGTAGAGTTCGTAGGCGATGTTGTTGTCGACATCGTAGATGATCATGTGGGAATCGCCGCGCTGGTTGGAGTTGCCGTTCTCGCCGTAGCCGGGGCCGTTCATGTTGGGGCCGTTCTGGAAGTCGCCTTCGATGATGGGGTTGTTGGGGATGGGGACGGGGATGAGGTCGGATTCGTCGGGGTAGTTGTCGATTTGGACGGTGGTGGTGGGGGTGGAATTGCCGTGGACGACGTTGTAGGGGATTCCGTAGAGGGGGTCGGTACCGTTGGCGGGGTTGGCGTCGCCCCAGTCGGGGTGGATGTGGATGGAGGGGCCGATCTTGGAAATGATGGCGGCGGAATTGGCGGCGAGGGGAGCGGAGGCGATGTTCTGATTCCAGGGGTTGGTGGCGGGGAAGAGGGTGTTGCCGAGGAGGGAGAAGAGGGTGCGGGGTTCGAGGGGGTCCACAGGGTGGATAGTGCGGAGGCAGCGGGAGCGGCGACGGGAGGTGGGTGTGCGCATGGGGGGAGTCCTTTCGCAGTGGGCGCGGAGCGCCACGTGTGGTGGTCACGCGGCACGGTGGGATGGAACTGTGCGCGAGTTTGGAAGTTGCCCTTGGAGTGGAATGTACGATGTTTTGCCGCGCGAGGTCGAAAATTTCTCCCAAGTTGATGGAAGTGGGTTGCCCATTGGCCCAATTGGAACGGGAATGAGAATAACGTTGGTTTTGAGGCTATGGGAATTTCGTTATCTCGGAAAAAGTTTGGGCGAGTTGCTCATCCGCTCAAAGGATCTCGTTCATGCGACGGGTTTGACCTGGAACTTCGCGGCGGCGGCGGTGCTTAAGGTGAGAGGCGATTTTCCTTCCAACAGGATGGAGACGGAGTCGGCTTGCGGGTTTCGCTCGGAGACCTGGACGCGGGTTCCGGGCAGGAGACCGCACTGGTTGACGAATTGAAGGAAGCGGGGTTGCTGGTCGAGGATGCGCACGATCTGGACGCGGCGGCGGAGGGGGCAGTTGACGAAATCGTCGGCGGCGGGGTAGGCGACATGTCCGCCGGCGGTGGGAATGGGGTCGCCGTGGGGATCGACGGTTGGATGTCCGAGAAGGGAGTCGATGCGTTCGAGGAGTTTTTCGGAGATGACGTGTTCGAGTTCCTCGGCCTCATCGTGGACTTCGGACCAGTCGAACCCGACGATTTTGACGAGGAAAAGCTCGACGAGGCGATGGCGCCGGAGGACGTGGAGGGCGAGTTGATTGCCGGCGGGGGTAAGTCGGACGCCGGCGCGGGGGGAATAGCGGACGAGGCCGGAGTCGGCGAGGGCCTTGACCATGGCGGTGGCGGTGCCGGGGACGACCTTCATGAGTTCGGCGAGGCGTCCCATCGGGACGATTGATTTCCCGGTGGAATGTTCTTCGAGGTAGAGCTGTTTGAGGTAATTTTCAACGGTACTGCTGGCCACAGCGATCGTCTCCAATGGAGCCATTCGAAGCATACATTGCGATTATGTTCTTGACAATGTTTTGAGTCATCATGTATTGTATTTTGACTAATCAAAATTAACTGTGACTCAAGCGAGGCAAGAGGATGACTGGAGAGTGCGGTTTGGTGAGAAGTGCGGAGCGTTGTGTCGTGGTGGCGGCGCTGGCGGGCCTGTGCGGCTCATTTGCGGCGACTGCCAGGGCGAGCGCGATGGCCGGCGTTTCCGCTCCGGCTCTTTCCTTGGATGCGGCGGAGGCGCCCGCCGCATCGGAATCCGCGCCGGCGGACAAATGGGGGTATACGCTGTTCAATCCGACGCCGCGATCACTCATGCGGGATTTCAATGCGGATCGGCCGGACGTGACGGAGAGCCCGTACACGGTGGATGCGGGTCACTATCAGTTGGAGTTTAGTTTTGTGGAGTACACGCATGATGACGATCACGGAGTGAAGACAGATGGATTGTCGGTGCTGCCGGCGAATCTGAGGATAGGTGTGCTCAACAACCTGGAAATCGATTTGATGGCGAATCCTTATGAAAACGTGTTGACCCACGGCAACGGCATTTCATCGCGTGCGTCGGGATATGGGGACATGGCGGTGCGTGCGAAGGTGAATTTCTGGGGGAATGACGGCGGCGCGACGGCGGGCGGCGTGATTCCATTTTTGACGATACCGACGGGACAGGACGGGCTGAGCGATCATCATGTGGAAGGGGGCGTGATTTTTCCGCTGGCGGTTGAGCTGCCGGCGGGTTTTGACCTGGGCACACAGGTGGAGTTCGACTTCGATCGGAACAAGAAGGACGACGGATATGGGATGGAACTCGTGCAGACGGTCACGGTCGGGCACGACATCGTGAAGAATCTGAGTGCGTATGTGGAGTATGTGGGCGTCTCTCCGATTGACACGGGGCAGACGTACCTGGCGTACTGTGACACCGGATTGATGTACCTCATCGGCGAGAACATGGAAGTGGATGTGGGCGTCAATGTGGGGGTTTCGGATCACGCTCCTGATTACCTGGTGTTCAGCGGCATGTCGTTCCGGTACTAAAGGAACACGGTTTGCCCCGGGCCTTCAATGATTCTAGGAATTGATCATGAATAATCCGTCTTTAGAAGAAAAAGTCCCCGCTCCAGTGGGGCAATCCACTGCGGGGAGCAACGGTGATTCGTCGCATGTGAATCATCTGTCGTTGGAAGGAATGCACGGCTCAGTGCAGGTACCGGACTATCGGGAGGGATTCTGGCGGCAGTGGCGGGCGTTTGTGGGGCCGGCGATTCTGGTGAGCATCGGGTACATGGATCCGGGGAACTGGGGGACTGATCTTTCGGGGGGAGCGTCATACAAGTATGACCTGCTGTGGGTGGTCGGGCTGGCGAGCCTGATGGCGATTTTCCTGCAGATCATCTCAGCGCGGCTGGGGGTGGTGACGGGGAAGGACCTGGCGCAGTGCTGCCGGGACTGGTATCCGAAGTGGATGCGCTGGCCGAACTGGCTGCTGTGCGAGGTGGCGATCGGGGCGTGCGATCTGGCGGAGGTGCTGGGGAGCGCGGTGGCGATCAACCTGCTGACGCACAATCACATTACGCTGTTCTGGGCGGTGCTGATCACGGCGTGCGATGTTCTGTTGCTGCTGGCATTGCAGCGGTACGGGATGCGGACGATTGAAGCGGTGGTGCTGGTGCTGATCTCGACGATCGCGGTTTGTTATTTCATCGAGATTTTCGTGCTGCCGGAAACGAAGCCGAGTTTTCTGGAGATGGGGTGGGCGTTTCTGACGCCTGGGTTCCGGCAGAAGGGGATGATTTATGTGGCGATCGGGATCATCGGGGCGACGGTGATGCCGCATAATCTGTATCTGCATTCGGCGCTGGTGCAGAGCCGGCAACTGCAAAAGGATGAGGACTCGATTCGCTCAGCGTTGCGGTTCAACACGATTGATTCGGTGGTGGCGTTGAGCATTGCGTTCTTCGTGAACGCCGCGATCCTGGTTCTGGCGGCGATGGTTTTCTACGGGAAGGAGAGCGTCACGGTGCCGGGCGGGCAGGTGGTGCAATTCGGGGATGACACGGACTGGATACGGATTGCGTATTTGACGCTGGCGCCCTTGCTGGGCGTGGCGGCGGCGAGCCCGCTGTTTGCGATCGCCCTTTTGGCGAGCGGGCAGGCGAGCACGATCACGGGGACGCTGGCGGGGCAGGTGGTGATGGAGGGGTTCATGCACTGGCGGCTCTCGCCGTGGCTGCGGCGGATCATCACGCGCTGCCTGGCGATTTTGCCGGCGATTCTGATCATCGGCATTCGGGGGGACAGCAGCGTCAACGACCTGCTGAATTTGAGCCAGGTCGTTCTGGCCCTGCAACTACCGTTGGCGATGTTCCCCCTGTTACACTTCACGAGTTCCCGGAAGCGGATGGGAAAATGGAAGCTGGGACCGTTCCTGTTGATCGCGGGATGGTTAAGCGCGTTGCTCATCACGGCGATGGATATCTACGGCTTGCCGGATTCGTTGAAGCAGGCGTGGCACGTGATTGCGGGGGGATGAGGGAAGTGTCGGCGAGATAGCTGATGTCGTCGTGGATCTGGAGGAGCAGGCGATGTACGAGACTATTCTGGTGACATTGGACGCCACGCCGACGGATCGGGCGATTGTGGATCACGTGAAGCAACTGGCGAAGATGTGCGGGAGCAGGGTGGTGCTGCTGCACGTGGCCGACGGCTGGGCGGCGCGGCAATTCGGCCGGGATGCGGTGAGTCCGGAGGTACGGGACGATCATGCGTACATCGAGTCGGTGCGGCGTGAATTTGAACAAGCGGGCATTCCGACGACCGCGGAGCTTGCTTATGGTGAGCCGAAAAGGGAAATCGTGAAGTGGGTGGATGAAAAGGGGTGCTCGCTGGTTGCGATGTCGACGCATGGGCACAAGTTTATCGGGGATATTTTTCTGGGGGCGACGGCGTCGCATGTGCGGCACCGGGTGTCGGTGCCGGTGTTATTGCTGAAGGCGTGCAAGCCATGAGGGTGCGGATGTGCCTAGTGGACGCGTTTGCGTTGGAAGCAAGGTGGACCTTGTGGTTTTGCGGCGGGAGGACTGGTCTTACAATGGGGGGATGAGTGATGAAGCAGCGTGGCAGAAATGGTTTGAGGCGATCTGGGCGGATCGGGAGGATCGGGTCTACCGCGATTACTTTGGCGACCTGGGGCCGGGGATTTATACGCTGACGCCGAAGACGTTTGAGCAGCTTGGGCAGCAGAACGTTGATCCGCGGTGGCTGCATCATGGGGTGTTTGAGTGTCCGCCGCTCCCCCCCTCTTCTCATGTGCGGCGGGATCACTGGGTGTATGTGTCGAGTGGGATGTCGAATCCGTGGGGCGATACGCCGGAGAGTGCGAAGCCCGAAGGCTTCTCCGGGCTCGGATTTGAGTTCACGCTCCACACGCGCGAGCCGGGGCGGTGGGCGCTGGAACTGATGCAGTGGTTGATGGCGGTGCAGCTTTTGGTGGCGGCGGGGGAGCTGCAGGGCGCGGGGGGAGGGGGATTGGTGGAATATCACGACCGGGTGAAGTTTCGGCAGGGGAAGGATGCGGGGGAAGTGTCGCGGCTGCTGGTGCTGCCGCCGGGGGAGGAATTGTATCCGGCGCAGTTTCAGCTCGCATCCGGGAAGGTGGATGTGATGATGCTGGTGGGGATCAGCGAACGTGAGGCAGAGTTTGCGCGGACGCAGGATACGGAGGGGCTGGTGAAGCTGCTGAAGCATCATGGGGTGTGGCCGCTGACGATGCCGGGGCGGGCGAGCGTCCTGTGAATTGAATCAATGATTCAATTCTTCAATGTATCGAGGATTCGCTGGATGAGGGCGGTGAGTTGTTCATCGGGGAGGACTTGCGTGGCGTTCGTGATGTCGATTTCCTGCTCGAGGGGGACCCAGCTTTTGCAGCCGGCGTATTCGAGGGTGTTTTGGATTTTTACCAGCGCGGGAAGTCGGAAGGCGCGGATGACCACGATGTAGAGGGGTTTTTCGGGGCGGTAGGCGAAGCGCATGTCGAGGAGGGGGGCGTCCCAGAGGTGGAGGTCGGAGAGTTGGTCGATCTTGGTGCGGGCGGCGGCGATGCCGTTGGCGACGGGGACTTCGAAGATTCTGGCGACTTCGCCGTAGCCGCGGATTTCGATTTCGCCGGGTTCCTGAGCGGCGTGGCGGAGTTCGGCGCGGCGCTCCGGCTTGGTCATCTTCGGGTCCTGATGGATGAAGGTGGGGTAGAAGAGGAAGCGTTTGTGTTCGAGTTCGAATTCGTTGTTGGCTTCGAGGATGCCGCCCTTGCGCAGGAGGATGGCTTGCCGGCCGGCGAGGAGGTCGGAGATGACGAGGTCCCATTCTTTGAGGGCGATGGAGAGGGTGGGCACCGGGGCACCTCGACTAACCAAGAACCTTGACCAACATTCGATCGAGCGTCTCGACATGTTGTCGGCGCCACTGAGTTCGCGATTCTGGCTCCAATTCAGGCGGCGGTTCCGCCCTGTACAGGGATCTAATAACCTCGCGGAGTACCCATCGCAAATCCCTCTCCGGCAGTTCCAGTAATTGTCTTTTTAGATTCTCCGGATCCATGCGGACCTTTCTCAATCGAACGCATAGCACAATTATACCGCGCCGTGTTGGATGAGCACGCGTCGATCTTCGATCGGCGGCTAAACGTTTGGCATGTTTTGCACGCCTGATTCCTTCGCATACAATTCCGCGTTCCTCATTTTCATGGATCCCAGGAGCTTACAGTGGCAAATTCGGTATATGACGTGGTGGTGATCGGGTCGGGGCCGGGCGGTTACGAGGCGGCGGTGCATGCGGCGCAGCTGGGGAAGTCGGTGGCGTGCGTGGAGAAGGCGGAACTGGGCGGGATTTGCCTGAACTGGGGGTGCATTCCGACCAAGGCGCTGCTGCATGATGCGCACGTGTTTCACCAGGCGATCAGCGAAGTGGCTGCGTGGGGCGTGTCGGTGGACAAGTCGAAGCTGCAGTGGGACAAGATCGTCGGGCGGTCGCGGACGGTGGCGAACACGCTCTCGGGCCAGATCGGGTTCTTGTTCAAGAAGAACAAGGTGACGAGCGTGAAGGGGACGGCGTTTGTGCCGAAGGCGGGCGTTGTCGAGGTGAAGAACGAGAAGGGGGAGATCACCGAGACGCTGCAGGCGAAGAACATTCTGGTGTGCACGGGGGCGCGGAACCGGGAGATTCCGAATTTGAAGCCGGACGGCAAGAACATCATCACGAGCCGGGAGGCGATGGTGTTGCCGACGATTCCGAAGAAGCTGGTGATCATCGGGGCGGGGGCGATCGGGGTGGAATTTGCGTACATCTATGGAGAGTTCGGCACGGAGATCACGCTGATCGAGATGATGGATCGCATTTTGCCGATCGAGGATGAAGAGGTGTCGTCGCGGCTGGAGGCGATCTTCAAGAAACGGGGGATCACGATTCGGACTAAGACGCGGACGGACAAGGTCGAAGCCACGGCAAATGGTGCGAAGGTCACGGTGACGAGCCTGGCCGACAATAAGACGGAGACGATCGAGGCGGACAAGGTGCTGGTGGCGATCGGGGTGCAGGGGAACTGGGAGAATCTGTTTGCGCCTTCGTGCCAGCCGGAGATTTTCAAGAATCACATCAAGGTGGGGAAGGATTTCCAGACGACGGTGAATGGGATTTATGCGGCGGGCGACGTCATTGGGCCGCCGTGGTTGGCGCACGTGGCGACGATGGAAGCGAAGATAGCGATCGAGAAGATGTTCGCCGGGGAGGGGGTCGGGGGCGGGGCGGTCGTGCCGAACCGGGAGATGGATTACACGCTGATTCCGGGGTGCACCTATTGCGAGCCGCAGGTGGCGAGCGTGGGGCTGACGGAGAAGCAGTGCAAGGAACAGGGGATCGACTACGAGGTGGGGAAATGGGCGTTCGCAGCGACGGGGAAGGCACTGGCGATCAATGCCACGGATGGGTTTGTGAAGCTGGTTTTTTCGAAGCAGTACGGTGAGTTGCTGGGCGCCCACCTGCTGGGCGCGGAAGTGACGGACATGCTGGCGGAACTGGTGCTGGCGAAGCGGCTCGAGGCGACGAAGGATGAGATTGTGACGACCATCCACGCGCATCCGACGCTGTCGGAGGCCGTGATGGAAGCGGCTGGACAGGCCGGCGGGCACGGCAAATAGGGATGAACTTAGGGATGAACTTGGCGCTTCCCCGGCGCTTCGTTTCGCGTACAATACGTTGCTCAAGGGCGAAATTACTGCAAAAAGGACCGCTCGCCGGACTGCATGTCGAACTCCAGCAACAATCCGTTCGATCCGAATTCCCCGGAAAAGGGTCCGTGGTTGTATTCGGGGGGAGCCCAGCCGGCGCCGGCGTATGTGCCGCCAACGATTGCGCCGCCAAGCACGCCGTCTCCAGCGCCCACTCCAGCGACAACGAATTCGCCGGTGGCCCCTGCGGCATCATCCGCCTCGAACGCTCCCACTCCCGTTGCTCCCACGCCAGTAACACCCGCAGTCGCGAAGCCAGCGCCGGGCAAGTCTCCGGTGAAGAAGGGGGACGAGGCATCACTGGCGAGCATTATTGATACGATCGAGGCGATCATTATCGCGCTGATCCTGGCGCTGACCTTCCGGGCGTTCATCGTGGAGGCGTTTGTCATTCCGACGGGGTCGATGGCGCCGACGCTTCTGGGGGCCCATTTCAATGTGATCTGTCCGAAGTGCGGGTATGCGTTCAAACGCGACGGGAATCCGGTTTTTGAATATGTCAAAAGCGATGCCAACAGGCACATCGTGGCGAGCGTGGGTGAGCATTCGGAGCTGACCAACAATCGCACGGTTCCGACCGACCGTGAAGCGCCCGGGGCGGCGATCATCTGCCCGAACTGCCAGTACCCGATCGATCCGGGCAACCTGCCTCAGCATTTGCCGTCGATTGACACGTTCGACGTGCGAACGGGTACGGTTCATCCGGTGCCGTTCGCGTGGGACAACAATGGGGATCGGATCCTGGTGCTGAAATATCTCTATGCGGTGGTGGATCCAGCCCGCTTTGACGTGATCGTCTTCAAGGAGCCGATGCAGGCGCGCGACAACTTCATCAAGCGGTTGATCGGGTTGCCGGGGGAAACAATTGAGATTGTGAACGGGGACGTGTTTGTCGGGCCGCCGGGCCATGCATCGCCGCAGGATCTTTTCATCGCCCGGAAGCCGGTGCACATTCAGAAGGATGTGTGGCAGCTCGTGTATGACAATGATTTCTATCCGACCGATGCGGGGTCGCCGCGGACGGATGGCACGACCTGGCATAATCCGTGGACGGGTGCGGCGGAGACTTCTGACGATTGGTCGATCAACGGGCCGCGGTTTGAGTATTCCGCGACTGGGCCTGGCATGATCCAGTTCGACATGCGGGACCCGTTCACCTTCAATGTGCTGGGATACAACAACGACATCCGGACGCTGCGGCTCAACCAGCGTGGCGAGCTGGGAAATACGCTGGTGCGGGTGGGCGATTTGCGTCTCGAGACGGTCTGGACGCCGCGCGATGCCTCCGGGGCCTCGATCACCCTCACGCTGGGCAAGCCGCGGAACCAGTACCAGGTCGTGTGGGACAGCAATGGGGTGGATATTCAGCGATACAGTCTGACGACGCGATTGTTCGCGTCAGTCGCAAAGGTGGCGATTGCCGGACCGGTTGCGGGGCGGGCGTATCACGTCGCACTCGATAACGTGGATCACAGCGTTCGCTTCTTTGTCGACGGGAAGCTCGTCGTCTCGCAGGACAACCCCTGGACTGCGGCGGATGCGCTGGCCGATCTACGGGAGCAGACGAGTGAACTGCCCGTGACGCTCGAGAAGCCGGAGGTCCGGATTCGGGTAGGGGGGGCGGCTCAACTGGGGCATCTGAAGCTGTTCCGGGATCTGTACTACACGCCGAGCCAGCCCGGGGCGCCGCGGACGGCAAATGCAGGGGAGCCGCTGACGCTGGGGCCGGACGAGTTTTTTGCCTTGGGCGACAACTCCTTCATGAGTCTGGACGGACGCATGTGGAACAGTGTCTACTCGGCACTGGATGATCTGGGCACACGGGAGGGGATCGTTCCGCGGCGGTATCTGCTGGGGAAGGCGTTTTTTGTCTATTGGCCGGCGGGGTTCCGGATTACGTCGGATGACAGCATTCCGTTCCTGTCGAACGTGCCGCTGGTTCCGAACACGGGGGAGATGCGGCTGATCCGGTAGGATCGGCTCATCGGGAGGGGGCGGGAATCGGTCTTTTTGGTTCACAAGTCTTGCACCCCCGCAGAATTACACAGGGGCAAAACTGCTCATTTCAGGTGTTTTCCGATTATTTGTTGCACCACCTAATCGTCGTGGCCGCGTATAAGAGGTAGAGCGATGAGCGGTATGGGGTGGTATGGAGTGGTATGAATATTTGCCCCTATGACAGGAAACCGCCCAATCGGCAGTTGGGTAGTTCAATCAGGAGCCCGGGCTGTGAAAAAGAAAATCTATAAATCGTGTCACAACACAAGCTTAATTGGCATCAAAAAACATTATAGACAGATTTCTATGGATGGTATCGCTTTTGTTTCGTATTAAAAGATAGCTGGCCGACGATGAGGCCAGCAAGGAGCCGGTAATGAATACTGTTACGACTATCCCCGAATCCGGTGCTTCCACCCTCGCTGACGCGACTGTTCAAGCAACCATTCCCGCCAACCCGAATCCCGAGCTGACCGCTCGGCACCGGGCTGCTCTCGCCGATCTGTTGGACGAGAAACGGGAACTGGTGCTGGAAGCGATGACGGCTGACCTTGATTATGTGAAGAGCTCGACGTTCTCCCGCACGTCGGCCGAGCGTGAGCTCTTCACTCAAGGTCTGCAAATCAATGCTGCATCCACCGGTTGGTATCACCCGCTGGTGGATGATGAACTGGTGGCGCAGTCGGCTCCGAGTTCGAGCCTGCTGACTGCCGCCCAGGAGAAACACCTGTTCCTCCGGTACAACTTTGCGCGGATGCGGGCACAGAACGCCGTGAAGAAATTCCGGACCCATCCCAGCAAGAGCTGCGTGCGCGACATCGTGCTTTGGTACCAACGGGTGAAGGAGACACGCGAGATCATCACGCAGGCGAATCTCGCGCTCGTTCTCGCCATGGCCAAGCGCACCCGCATGAGCGATGTGGACTTCGGGGAACTGGTCTCCGAAGGGAACATGGCGCTGCTGCGGGCGGTTGAGAAGTTTGATGTCGGCCGCGGTTTCAAGTTCAGCACCTATGCGTGCCGGGCCATTCTCAAGGCGTTCAGCCGGATCGCGATGAAGACCAGCCGCTATCGTCAGGCGTTTCCGACGGAGTTCGATCCCGCGATGGAGAAGTCGAACTACCAGGAGACGAAGCGCGCCGACGTCGAACAGGACGCTGTGGAAGAACTCCAGCGGATCATCGGCGAGAACCGGGCGCAGTTATCCGACGTCGAGAAGACCGTGATCCAGGCCCGCTTTGCAATCAACCGTGGCCAGGACGCTCCGGCGATGACGCTGGAAGAGGTCGGCCGGGTGATCGGCGTGACCAAGGAACGCGTTCGGCAAATCCAGAACAAGGCTCTGGAGAAGCTGCGGCTGACGATCGAATCCGAAGTGCTGGTCAAATGAACCGAGCACACATTGCATTGTGCCGGAAGGCCTCCCTGATAGGGAGGCCTTTTTGTTTTTACGAATCGATCTTGTTCATTCACACAAAGTTCAAAGAATTCTGCGCGTGCTTGGTGCAAATTTCTTTTGTGAATAATCGCAACTGCGGCTGCAATAGGGGTTTGGGGGTTTTTCCAAAGTTAACTTATATAAGCTCATGTATTTATCAGACTTGTGATCATAAATCTGCAAAAGAGAGCTTGCATCTGCCCGGTTTGGGGTCATAGTTGAGTTACCTGAGCAGGACCTTCTGTTAACGAAGGAACTTCATCCCGAGACGTATTCGGGATGGGCAGAACGGAATTGCTCAGGTCGGCAGTCAAAAGAGAGAGTGGCTGCTGCTAGCCGTACAGGGAGAGAGTGCTCATGAAAACCACCATGGTTGCGGGCTGCATTGCGCTGATCGCGGCAGTCTCGGTTCCCCTTACAGTTCACGCGAACATGCTCACCAACGGCGGCCTGGAACCCGCCGCGGGGCAACTTGCTCCGGTTTCTTCCGATGGACTCGTCCACGCCTCCTCCACCACAAATGCGAGTGCGCTGACCGGGTGGACGCTGGGCGGGGCATGCATCGATATCGTTCCGAATACCTACTGGGGAAACACCGAAGGCACCTACAGCGTCGATATGGCGGGTTCGACCGGCATCGGCTCGATCACCCAGACCGTGTCGGGCCTGACTCCCGGCAATTTGTACGAACTGAGCTTCGACTTCTCGGTGAATCCGTCGGGCGGTGTGCATGGCGGCGAATCGGCGTTCACCAAGTGGATCGACGTGGGCATCACCAACAGTGATCAGCCCGACTCGTACTTCAGCGGAACCGTGGGAACGCGCACGACGACGAACATGCAGTACGTCACGCGCGGAATCGTCTTCACGGCCGACTCCACCTCGACCACAATTACCATCGCTGAACTCTTCCCGACCGGTCTTCCCTCCGTGTTCTCCGACGGCACGTCGGTGCTTCCCAACACGATCAGCGCCGGTGTTGTGCTCGACAATGTCGACCTCCAGCCGTTGGTGGTCAGCGGCGGCAGCGTGAACGGTACCGTGGTTCCCGAACCGGCCAGCCTCGGGCTCCTGGGAATTGGCGCGTTGATGCTGATGCGTCGTCGCCGCTAATCGCATTTATTGACTTTCTTTCTCTCCGAAGATCCCCTGCGATGATCACGCAGGGGATCTTTATTTGGCCCGCTATCGGCCAGGGGTGGGGGTGAGAAGAAGAGGCAGAGTGTTCCGCAGGGCTTGCCGAAGCGGCCTTCTCCGACGACGATTCCGTCATGATGATGCACGAAGAACTTGCCGCGTGGGTGCAGGAAATCGCAGCGTTGACGACGCCGGATGCGATTCGCTGGTGCACGGGTTCCCCCGAAGAGTACCAGCGCCTGTGCCACGAGATGGTGGAGACCGGCACGCTGATTCGCCTCAACGCCGAGAAGCGGCCCGACTCATTTTATTGCCGGTCCGATCCGGCGGACGTGGCCCGGCTCGAGCAGTTCACGTTTATCTGTTCCGCGCGGAAGGAAGATGCCGGGCCCACGAATAACTGGTCCGATCCGGACGCGATGAAGGAGAAGCTCGGGAAGCTGTTCAGCGGGGCGATGCGTGGGCGAACCATGTTTGTGATTCCGTACTCGATGGGGCCGATCGGATCGCCGATCGCCAACATCGGGGTGGAATTGACGGATTCGCCCTACGTGGCGGCCAGCATGCACATCATGACCCGCGTCGGAGAGAAGGTGCTGCAGGTGCTGGGGAAGGACGGGGCGTTTGTCCGCGGGCTGCATTCGGTGGGGGCGCCGCTGGATGATTCGTCGGCCGATGTGCCCTGGCCGCACAATGCACAGCACAAGTACATCTGCCACTTCCCGGACGCGCGCGAGATCTGGTCCTTCGGCTCCGGCTACGGCGGAAACGCGCTGCTGGGCAAGAAATGCCATGCACTGCGCATTGCGTCGGTGCAGGCGCGGGATGAGGGGTGGCTTGCGGAGCATATGCTGATTCTGAAGCTGACGGCCCCCTCGGGGGAGTTCAAGTATATGGCGGGGGCGTTTCCGTCCGCATGCGGGAAGACCAACCTGGCGATGCTCGACCCGACGCTCTCGGGTTGGAAGGTGGAGACCATCGGTGACGACATCGCCTGGATGAAGTTCGGAGCCGACGGCCGGCTCTATGCCATCAATCCGGAGGCGGGCTTCTTCGGAGTGGCGCCGGGGACGAGTTACAAATCGAATCCCAACGCCATGAAGACGATTGCGCGGAACACGTTGTTTACCAATTGCGCGCTGACCGATGATGTCGACGTGTGGTGGGAGGAGATGACCAGGCCGTCGCCGGAGAATCTGGTCGATTGGACAAGGCGTCCGTGGCATCCGAAGTCGCGGCGGAAGGCGGCGCATCCGAATGCTCGGTTTACCGTGCCGGCGAGGCAGTGCCCGGTGATCGCGCCCGAATGGGAAGATCCCAACGGCGTGCCGATCTCCGCGATTCTCTTCGGCGGGCGCCGGGCGACGGTGGTGCCCCTGGTAATGGAGGCGCTCTCCTGGCAGCACGGGGTGTTTCTCGGATCCATCATGGCGTCGGAGACGACGGCCGCGGCTGCGGGGAAGACCGGCACCCTGCGACGCGATCCAATGGCCATGCTGCCGTTCTGCGGATACCACATGGGCGATTATTTCCGGCACTGGCTGGAGATCGGGGCGCGCACACATGCGGAGAAGTTGCCCCGGATTTTTCATGTGAACTGGTTTCGCAAGGATCCGACGGGGCGCTTTTTGTGGCCGGGCTACGGGGAGAACTCGCGGGTGCTCAAGTGGATTTTTGAACGCGCCAACAGGCCCGCGACGGACCCGCTGACGGGGTGTTTGACGCCCATTGGATATCTTCCGGCGGCCGGATCGCTGGATCGCGCGGGGTTGTCGGTTGCCGATGCGGACATACGCGAGTTGCTGAAAGTCGATGTGGAGGGGTGGCTGGCGGAGATTCCGGTGATTCACGAGCACTATGCACCGTTTGGCGACCGGCTGCCGCAGGCATTGCGCGAAGAACTGAACCTTCTGGAAGCTCGACTAAGCGCGCATCGGTAGGTCGTTTGCGGTCACGTCATCTCATGTGGAATGATCTGAAAAAGTGATTCGATGAGTTTCGGCAGATTATTCTGTACCGTTGCCCACACGATATCCGGATCCACATCGAAATAGCCATGGATGATCCGGTTTCGCATTGCAATCGCTCCTCCCCATTCAATACTCGAGTGCCGGGTTCGCGCTTCTTCCGATACGCATGAGGCGGCCTCGCCGATGATTTCAATGCAGCGAGCCACCGCGAACAGCAACTGCTGATCGCGGTGAAAATCTTCTCTCGTCTTATTCCGTGAGAATTCGGTCGCCTTTTCCGCGGCTTCCAACATGTGCCGCAGACGATCCGCGTCAGTTTGCTTTGACATACAGCGTGTCCGCCTCGGCCAAGACTCGATCCCGGAAGTGCCTGCTCAGTTCCAGAGGCGTGCGTAAATCAACCTTTCGGCCCAGAAGATTTGAGAGCTCCGTTTGCATACGCGTCATTTCAAAAATGCCGACGCTCGCGTTGGGAACAAGCTCCACCAGAAAATCGACATCGCTCTCAGGGCCAAAATCATCGCGAAGAACCGACCCGAACAGCGCAAGGCGCGCTATGGGTTGCCGCCGACAGAATTCGGCGATCGCATCTTTTGGCAGATCAATGGGCAACGTCCGCATGCGTGCTCCTGTAGGGCTGTATCGGCATTCGACACGCCAATTCCCTAATCGGCCATTATATCAGCCCGGAGCGGCGGAGTTTGGCTGCTAGAAACTCGACAAAAATTGCTCGTTCGACGGGAATTTCTGCATCGCCTTCAGCAACGCTTCCATCGCCTGCACGGGGTCCCGCGAGACCAGATCCCGGCGGAGCAGGCCCACCTTCCGCGCGCCCTCCACGCCCAGCAGCAACTCTTCCTTTCGCGTCCCGGACGCAGGAAGATCGATCGCCGGCCACATGCGGCGCTCCGCGAGCTTCTTGCTCAGCACCAGTTCCATGTTGCCCGTGCCTTTGAACTCCTGAAAGATCAATTCGTCCATGCGCGACCCGGTGTCGATGAGCGCGGAGGCGATGATGGTCAGCGAGCCGCCGTGCTCGATGTTGCGGGCGCTGCCGAACATCGATCGCGGTTCCTGCATGGCCGCCGCGTCGATACCGCCGGACATCGTCCGGCCGGAGGAGCCGACAAAGTGGTTGAACGCCCGGCCGACGCGCGTGATCGAATCCAGAATCACCATCACATGCTTGCCGAACTCGACCAGACGCTTGGCCCGTTCCGTCACCATCCGCGCGGTGCGGACGTGCGAGTCGATGTCCTCATCGGTATTGCTCGCCCAGACCTCGCACATCGGCAGGCTCCGGCGGAAGTCGGTGACCTCCTCGGGACGTTCATCGATGAGCAGAACGAAAACCTTGATGTCCGGGTAATTCTTGGACGTGGCTTCGGCGATCTGCTTGAGCAGCGTCGTCTTGCCGGTCTTGGGCGGCGCCACGATCAGCCCGCGCTGTCCGCGGCCGATGGGGGTCAGCAGTTCCATGATGCGCATCGAGGCCGGACCCCCTGGCGTCTCCAGCTTCAGCCGCTCGCGCGGGTCGATGACGACCAGTTCCTGGAAGTGCGGCGTGGTGAAGTATTCCCGGAGCGGCTTGCCTTCGACCTGGTTGACGTAGGTCACGAGGGGGCCCGGGCCGCGCTTGTTCGGGCCGGTGTTGACGTTCAGCATCAGGCCGGGACGCAGTTGCGTACGCTTGATCACGTCGGCCGGGACGTATGCATCCGTGGGAACGGGCCGAAACCGCCGCTCCGCCGTTCGCAAATAGCCATGACCTTTATCGGTGATTTCCAGCATCCCCGTCGACTGCGGCCGTTCGTGCTTATTTTCTGGCAAGACCTTCTCCACGCGAGAGAAAAAAAGAAATCGGGTTACACAAACCCGCCGCATGCATCGCCGCTTTGGTAAGAAGCCAGAGCGTGCACAGGGATGCCGCCGACAATCGCGACACCAGAGAGACTCAATTTGCTTGTGCTCGAACCTGCCCTCGGCGTGATGCCCTTTCGAGCCATCGCGCACCCGGCAATTCCATGGTGATGAGCGAATCTGAAAACTGTCCGATTCCTGTGTTGCTCAGCGGGAGATGAGATTCTCCAGCGAATTCCAGTGCCGAAACAGCTTCAAAAAACAACGGCTGCCTTTGGGTGATGCCCCTTCTCCCAAGCCAGACCCGCATTAAATGGCAAGGCTGGCTGGACATCCCCGGGGACTAACGTGCGCGAATGAGATCCGGTCGATCCGTGATGATGCCGGTAACCCCCATCGCCGCACAGGCCGCCACCATCCCTACATCATTAGCGGTATACGCCCAAACTTCAAGTCTTTTCGCCTCGGCAGCTGCAACTTGGGTCGTCCCGATAATCTCAGTATGCAGCCCGAGGACTTCCGCCCCGACCCGTTCAGCCACCGCCGGGAGCTCATTGCTCCACTGCTCAGCAAGCAGGCCCAACGCCAATTCCCGCGATTCCCGCCGCAAATTCGCCAGCCATCGCGGCTCAAAACTGATCACCAACGCGTCCCCTTCCAGGTCGTATTTCCGCAGGCTCGCGAGCAGAACCGCAGGCGGCACCTCGACTTTCAGCTCGATGACCGGGCGGGCGTACGGGCCGATCGCAAGCAGGGCCTCATCCAGGCAGGGGACGCGCGTCCCGGCGAAGCGCTGGTGCATCCACGAACCGGCATCGACCCGCAGCAGATCGTTCCATTCCCAATGCCGCACTTCGCCGTGCCCATTGGTCGTCCGGTCTAGCGTTTCATCGTGGAGCACGACGGGGACGCCGTCGGCAGTCATTCGCAGATCGAACTCCACCGCCCTGGCCCCCAGGCGGATGGCCTCTTCAAAAGAGGCGACGGTGTTCTCCGGCGCATACGCCGGCGCTCCCCGGTGCCCGACCGCAATGACTGGCTTCCTGGACATGTTAAGGAGTATAGACCAGGGTCGAGCCCCCGCAAGGACCGATTTTACGCAAATCCTTGACGCAAAGCAGTGCCCGGCCTTGCGACTCAGGGCCACTGGTCGAGGTCACAGCCCCAGAACGTCAGCCATCGTGTAGCGGCCGGCTTTCTGGCGGGATAGGAAGGCGGCCGCGCGGAGGGCGCCCCGGGCAAAAGTGTCCCGGTTGCTCGCCACGTGCCGCAGTTCTATACGCTCGCCGGGCGTCGCGTAGTAGATGGTGTGTTCGCCCACCACGTCCCCCATGCGGACCGCGTGCATGCCAATCGTGCCCTTCTTGCGGAGCGTATCGAATCCCTCGCGGCCGTGGACGAGGTCCTTTGCCAAGTCGCGGCCGGTGGCGCTGCAGATGGACTCGGCGAGGGAGAGCGCGGTGCCCGACGGGGAATCCTTTTTGAGGTTGTGATGCGCCTCGACGATTTCGATGTCGTACGCGTCGCCGAGCTGGCGCGCCACCTGCGCGGCCACGGCCAGCAGCACGTTCACCCCCAGGGACGTATTGGTCGCCTGCAGCACCGGAATGATGTCGGCGGCTTTGTTGATCTCGTCCTGGTCCGCCGCAGTAAGCCCGGTCGTGCCGATGAGGAGGGCGATCTTCCGCTCGACGCACTCCGCGAGGAGCGTACGTGTGGCCGCAGGGGCGGAGAAGTCGATGAGGACGTCCGGGTTGCCGGCAAGGGACGCCGTGATGGCCACGCCCAGCGCGTTGCAGCCCGCCACCGTGCCGGCATCCTTCCCGAGGTTCGGCGATTGCGGGGCGTCGATCGCGGTCGTCAGCTTGAAGAGCTCCGGCTGTTCCGCGGAAAGTGCGATGAGCCGTTTGCCCATGCGGCCGGCAGCGCCGGAGATACCGAGAGAAATGGTCGACATCAATGGATCCTCGTGCGGGAACAAGAGGAGCCATTGTAACGGAGAAGTCAGAACTCGGAAGTCCGAAGTCAGAAGGAAGTCAGAAGGATGGTAGCTCGGTAGCCTCTGACCACTCACTTCTGACTTCTGACTTCTCGTTTCACACCCTGCCGTGGATGTATTCGTTCAGGTAGTGGATTGCCGCCGCCTGGCCATCGGCGTGAAAGGCGTTGATGTCGCCGATCGAGATCAGGCCGATGAGATGGCCGTGCGACACGCAGACCGGAATGTGTCGGACACGGCGTTCCCGCATGATGGCGCCGACCTCATCGACTTCCATCTCCGGCGTGCAGTACGCGATGTCCGCAGACATGACCTCTTCGACGAGCGTGGTGCTGGGATCGCGCTGCGCCGCGACGATGCGCGTAAGCACATCGCGTTCCGTGAACATGCCGACCGCCCGTTCCCCATCATCACCCTGAACCGTGACGACCAGCGCGCCGATCTTGTGGTGGTTCATGACCTGGGTGGCTTCGAGAACTGTAGCCGTGGGGGAGATGCGGTGGACGTGGGAATCCTTTTTTGCCAGGAGATCGCCGACTGTGGCCATGGCTCACCTCATGAAAGATTCAAGACATCGAGCGCGCAATAGATAAAGGGAGTGCTCTAAGAACGATAGCTGTCGATCGAGACGTATGCAATAATGTGAATATTTTCTCAAAGTTGACCAGCGACCCATGGCCCGTGATGCTCGGTTCGTGGACGGGATCGATGCGTTTGTGACGGGGACCGTTGGTACTAATGGTGGGATTGCTGGGCTTTCCTGGCGGCGAGCTGGGAGCGCAGGTAATCCTTGAAAGTGGGAAGCCCGTGCTGCGACCAGGCGGCTTCGATGCGCTCGCCGACCTGCTTGTTGCTCGCGCGGATGTTCGAAAGCCACGCTTCGTCCGGTGAGCCCGGAGCGGCATGGAGATGGCGGTCGTGGGAATCGACGCGGAGCAGAAAGGGGATCGCGTTGGGCAAAGCGGAGGAGGTTGGATCGGCTGGGGCGGGTTCGATGATGAGTTTCATATGTGGGTAAAGCGGTTGACCGAGGCGGAGCGCGTAGCCGTGGAGGGAGGCGCCGGATTCCTTCTCCAAAAGCGATTCCGGTACATTCTGGGACGGAGAGAGATCGCGGATGGCCTTCGCGCGTTCCTGCACGGCGGGCGGAAGAGTGCCGTTGGGGTAGGCATACTGGACATACAACTCGATGGCCTGCTGGAGGATATGAGCGGATATTGGAGTCATGCCGGCCACCCTGTTCGCGCCTACTATTGTATCGGTACAACCGGCGGAAGAGACGGTCACGATGTACAAAATCCGCCCAATTAGTCTACCAGAGATCGGGCGACTTTCGACCCGATATACGTACAATGGAGTGCCCGTGCCAACCGGTGCGAGCGCTGGCAACGAGAAAAGGCGGAAGTACGAGTATGTCCACCACGGTGCTGGTCGTTGAAGACGACCTTGAAATCAACGAACTTCTCGGCGAATACCTTTCGCTGGAAAACATCAAATACCTGCAGGCCACCACGGGTAATGCGGGAATTTACCAGGCTGCCTCCACTCATCCCGACGCCATGATCCTGGACCTCATGCTGCCGGACATCAACGGGTTCGAGGTGGCCAGGTCGCTGACGATGAAGCGGGCAACGTTCGACATTCCGATTGTGATTCTTTCGTGCATGTGTCAGGAGTGCGACAAGCAGCGGGGGTTTGCGTCAGGGGCGTTGTATTACATGAACAAGCCCTTCCTTCCGGACGATCTGCTGAGCACGCTGCGGATGGCGCTGGACTGGAAGAATTCGCTGAAGACGCGGAAGCCGGAGGGGACGATCACGCTGGGGGAAAAGGAGACGGTCTGTGCCCGGGGGATCAACGAGATGATCGCGGACATTTTTGTGCAGACGGAACTGTCGGATTCGGCGGTGGGGCAGATTCGGGAGGCGGTGGAGACGCTGGCGGAGTGGGCGGTGCAGTGGAATAAGGAGAATCGTTCGCAGACCGTGGTGAAGCTGGAATATCGCATCGTGCGGAGCGCGGATGGGAATGGAATGAATGGGACGGGGCGGACGATCGAGTGGACGATTTCCGAGAGCGCTCCGGGGATGCTGGCGGACGCGTTCTTCAAGCCCGTCGCGCAGGCCAGCGGCACGGGGGTCGGAGGCGGGCTGCTGGGGTGGGGCGCGGGGAGTCTGCTCGCCAGGCCGATTGCGCCGATCGCGCCGCCGTCGAAGTGGCTGCAGGTCTTGGCGAAAGCGGGGGCGGCGAAGTTTGAGAAGGAGTCGAAAACGAACACGGTGCGGTTCTCGCGGAATGGGGGGGCGGCGGTGAGCAGCGCCGAAGCGGTGGTGCCCGTGGTCGAGATCGATGGGAATCGGGTTCCGACGCGGCTGCGGGATGAGGCGCTCGCGGCGAAGCGGAAATAACGCCTCCCCCACGTCTGAAAGGCATTCTCATTTATGGGACGGCGGATTGGAATTGCGGGGTTATTGCATTGGGGGGACGTATCCCTATAATTGATTGGCTCAAGACAAGCTGGGCCGGTGATATCCGGCCTGGGCAGTATGGAGCCGATCATGCCACACATCATTACCGAGCCGTGCATCGGGACAAAAGACGCAGCATGCGTGAACGTGTGCCCCGTCGACTGCATTCATCCGCGGAAGGATGAGGCGGAATTTACGGACGCCAAAATGTTGTACATCGATCCGGACACCTGCATCGACTGCGGTCTGTGCGTGGATGAATGTCCGGTGAAGGCGATTTTCACGGAAGATGATGTTCCCGCGGAATGGAAGCAGTTCATCCAGATCAACGCGGAACATTACAAGAAATAACCAGAGTCCCTTAATTGCTCTTTCACGTGGCTCTCCCCCCGGTTGAGCCAGCCAGGTTCCCGGCGTGTGTTCGGGAAATCGTGAAAGACCGAATAGAAAAGGAAATTTCAATGCCCCCAGCACGTAAGCCGCGGTTCCAGACCTTCCAGCGTCCCAAGACGCGTGTCGCCAAGATCTCCAGCAAGGGGAAGGTCTATGTCGACTACAAGGACGTGGAAAGCCTGAAGAAGATGCTCTCGATCAACGGCAAGATCCTCCCCCGCAAGCGCAGCGGCGCCTCGGCGGCGGAACAGCGCATGATCACCGACGCGATCAAGCGTTCGCGTTTCCTCGGCATGCTCCCCTACGTCGGCGGCAGCCCGGTCTGAGTTCAATTCAGAATTCAGAAATCAGAACTGAAAAGGCCCAGGGATGTGATTCCCGGGGCCTTTTTTTCTTGCGCGGAAACTTGCGGCGATCGAGCGGTTTCAGAAAAGGATCCGGAATCGGAGCCAGAGAACGCCGACGGCGTCTTCGCCCGAATTGCTCGGGTCGAGGATGAGTTGGTAGCCGACGGAAAATTGGTCGGTGTGCGTGACTTGAACACGATAGAACGCTTCGGCGGCGTATTGGTCCCGGAGACCGGATTTGGAGGGCTGGCCCCAGGAAAATCCGATCCCGCAGACGTCTTCTTCGGAAAAAAAGTGCCCATGGAGCCCGATGCCTGCCGCCGCAAGCTGATGCACCTTCAGCAGGTCTGTATCGTTGTATTCATATCGGGCGAAGGGGACGACCTGCGGCGTGATGGCCTGGTCGATGCTCAGCGCGAACCCCTGGTCGGATCGTTCGGATTCTGAAGGGACGGCGTCGGCATGCCAGAAGGTGGCGCGGTAATTGCCCGGACCCATTCCGGCAATGCGGGGAGTGAATCCGAGTTCCGCCACGGTAAAGAGGTCGAGATCACCAAAGGTGTTGAAGCCTGCTCTGGATTCGGAGCCTTGCTGGTCTTGAAAGCCGGCGGAAAGATAAAGCCAGGTGGTCGGGTTGAAACGTGCGTTCAGGCCGAGGCCGCTGCCGGGGTAGGCGATTGCGGGAGCAGTCGAAAAGGCGGCGTTCATGAAGAACTGGCGATCACTGGACCAGACATTGGTCGAATAGTAGTTGGTGGGGTCGAGTTTGCCGAGGTCGAAGACGAAAAGGCTGTCGAGAAAGCCCTGGCGCCAAAAGAGCTGGGAAACCTGGACGGGGGTCTCCCCCATTCCCTTGGTGGTGTTCCAGAGCGAACCGATCTGGCCGCCGAGGGCTTTGGGGGCCTCGCTTCCGATCTGCCACTGGTAATCGACTTTGAAATTGAGATAGCCGTTGTTTCGTGCATCGGGCGTGCCGAGGAGCCGCCAGGAGCCGAAGAGTGCGGTGTATCCCCCGCCGGCGCTGCGATCGCCGGGACCGGGGGTGGCGCCTTGATAGACAAGGGAGGTCTCCGCACCGAGGCTGAAGCCGAATCCATCTCGCAGGGAATCGGTCGTCTGCTTCCAAAGAGGATAGGCAAGCGAAATGGGGCCGTAGGGGAAGAGGCCGGCGGGTTGCCTGTACGATTCTTTCAGCGTGAGGCTGATATCGTTTGGCGGGTGAGGAGCGAACTTCTCCGGTTCTGACGCCTGGGTCGTGGGTGCCGCGGCAATATCATCAGCGTCCGGAGGAGGCATCAGCGTCAGCTCGGGAGCCTGAACGGCGGGAGCGGTTGCAGGTTGCGTGGACTGGGTGGCGGGAACATCTGCGATGCCGGTCGTTGTGATCGACAGGAGAGTCGTTGTAAAAATCAGTGCTTTCGCACGGCCGGACACGCGGCACGCCCGCCCACATCGAGCCATTCCGTCGATCTGCATTCGGATACACTAAAGCGACCTGTATCCCTTGTGACCTCGTAAAATTACCAATATCAGGCATGCAAAGCCGAATGTACAAGGAGCGAGTCTTCGACGTTGGCACTTCGTGACCCGGGAGTCCAGGATGGTGCGGAGACGATGGCTATGATTTGGAAACGGAGGCGCCATGGTGACGAAACGAGCGTGGATGAGCCTTGTGGTGCTGTTGTGTGCGTCCTGCAGCGAGTATGGCTATCGATACAAACCGGAGCAGCACTCGCTGCGCCCGATTTATGCCGACTACCGCGTTCAGCATGACAACGTGGATATCATGGTCGACACGAACGGGGCTCGCCTGCAGTCGATATTCATTCTAAAGCGGGACACGCTCGAGGCGAAACCCAAAAGCGTGGATTATCCAAAGTTCGAGGACGAAATGATGCAGAGCGGCGGTTACATGATCCACGGGCCGAGCATGGCGGATGGGCCGACGATCGCTCATTTTGACAGGCAGGAGATTGGGGCGCCGCCGTGGGAGGTGCATGTGAGCATAGAAGGCATCGGTCAACTGACGATCATGGTGGGAAAATAAGACAGGGGACACCGGATAGATGAAAAGTTGTGCGATGCGCGGGGAAACGCGGGCGCGGAACGCGAAGTCCAGGTGCCCGCTCGATGCGATCACGACAGCAAAACGAAAGCCGGGGCTCCCATTTGAGAGCCCCGGCCTTTTTCTTGTCCGTTCTGATAAACGGTTGGCTTCAAGTTAGAACTTGAGCTGGAACTGCAGGCGGAAAATCAGGTCCTGGGTGTTGATGGCGGTGGATGCCTGCGAGCTGCTGTAAGCCGCTTCGCTGGGGATGAACATGCCTTCCGCCTGGACCTTCGCATTGTTGCCGAACATGTAGTAGTTCAGACCGAGGCTGTATTCTTCCATCTTGTTGGGTTCGCCTTCGGTGAGGAGCTCGCCGGCGCGGGCGACAGCTTCGATCTTGGGGGTAATCATGTAGCCGACCTGGCCGTAGTAACCCAGCTCAAAGAAGCTGCCGTTGGTGGCGTAACCGGCAGGCAGGGTGATGCCGGCGCCGGTGTTCTCGTTGATCTGCTGAATAAAGGCCGCGGAAGTGGCGGAGAAGCCCTGCCACTTGAGGCCGCCGTCGACGGTGCCGCGATAGAGGTCGCCGTTGAGCGGGTAGCTGCCGAGGAAGCCGGGGCTGGGGGCAGTCGAGATGCCGATGAGCCCATTGTTCGCCTGGCTGCCGGGGAAGGCGTTGCTGGAGGCATTGGCGGATTCATAACCGGCCGCTGCGGCAACTTCCCACGCCAGGCCGCTCTTGTCCTTGCGGAGATCGGCTTCATCGTTGAAGTCGGCGAGGGTTCCGCCGCCGACATACTCCGAGCGGCCGTAGAAGGCGAGGCGGTTATCGTTCTTGCCGCCGATTTCCGCAGCGCGACCTGCAGTGTTCGACTTCTGGCCGTTGTTCACGTTGAGTTCATACATCCAGTGGTCCTTGATGGGCTGGCCATAGACGCTCATGCCCAACGTGCGGACGGGGTCAAAGGGATAGAACACAGTGGGGAAGTCGGTGAATTCCATACCCGAGGAAATGTATTCCAGACGGGAGTACGGCGTCAGGAACGAACCGGCGCGAATATTGAGAAGGTCGTTGAACCGGTACGCCATGTAAATATCGAGAGTCTGGAAGTTGTTGTTGTTGGTGGAGTCGCCCGCGAAATCACCCGAGATCATGTAGGTGAGGTTCGGCGAGAACGCGTTACCGGAGAAGAGCAGACGCGCCCGGCGGAAATCGAAGCCGCTGACGTCGCCATGCTTCGGTTGGGTGCTGTACGAGCTGCTGTTGGTCACTCGATCCTGAGCAAAAGTGTAACGGAACTGCAGGTAGCCGTTGGCCTGGAACTTAAAGTTCTTGTCCGGCGTTTGAATATAGAAGCCGTTCTTGTAGCCGAAGTTATCGCCGTCAGCGAACTGGCCGCGGGTCTTGGCGTCGGCGATGGTCTCTTCCACGATGGAGCGAATCTGGCTGGCCCGTTCCTGGGTCATCCAATTGGCGTCTTCCTTCTGTTCGAGATCAGCAATCCGGGCGCGCAGGGACTTCAACTCGGCCTGCACATCCTGGTTGGATGCGGCGTCATCAGCGAATGCCGTCCCTGTTACTGCCAAAGCCATCAGGGTAGCAGCCATCGCCGCTCTGTGTGACCAGAATCCATACCGCATTCCACAAACCTCCAAAAATACCTTCCACCACTGACCCGGCCAGATACATCCCGACCGGAAGAGTGGCGGAAGATAGCCGCGGATTGTAAATATTCCGTTAAGATTGGGAAAGGGGCCCGTAAATGAATACCCCTTTTTCTGTGATTTCACCCAGCCTGGCGCTTGTACGCCGCGTAGTAAATGATTAGCGCAAATGTTGATGTGCAAACAACATGCGATTTCATGTTTTCCGCCAAAGACGCCGTGGTGCGGTCCCCGGGTGACGGCGACGATCAATGTGCGAAGCCTGGTGCAAAACGCGCGGAAACGTCCGTTGAGCGCACTCAGTGCGTCACGGAGCGGACAATGACGACCACGACCGTCGCGCCCGCAATCATCAGGTTGCAAAGTCCCAGGATTATTCCCGCCAGCGCGAACGGGCGACCGGAATACCGTTCGGGCTGGTCCTCGATCTGCCGCAGCGCCAGCAATCCCGTGATCAGGGCGGTCGTGGTGAATGCAAGGCATGCGGTGATGCCGATCGGCGCCAGGAGAAAGTTGCAGCAGCAACCGCAGGAACAGACTGAAAGAATCCCTGTGGTCAACGAAATGATCGCCAGCGGGTTGGTTTGTTCTGTCGGGCGGTTGTAGGCCAATTCGATCGGAGCTCGTGATACAGGCGCCGGCAGCGTGGCCAGAGGGTCCCTCCCCGGACTGTGATACGCCAGTGGCTGCCCGGTGAAAAGATCCGCGAGGGCAGGATGGTTCGAGACCTCGACCCAATCGGTCGTGCGCTCCGGGGCGATGAACATCCCCGGCACAATGCGCCCTTCGCGGATCCACTGACGAACCGCCTCCATGGTTGCTGGTCCATAGATGTTCCCGCGCGAATCGCGGATGGAGAATTGTGTCGCTTCGCTCATGGATGGCTCACGCCAGGACATCTTTGTGCATCGGCATAAAACTCTGAAATCACGCCATTTATTTGCGTCTCCACTCCAATTTCCCCGCCCCGCCAACTATATTGCTTTCCCCCACTCCGCGCTGTATATCCCCTTCATGCTCGCCCGCAAGACCGTCAAACTTACCTCATGGCCCGACCCACTGGTACAGGAACGCCTCGAAGACATGGGCTTCTTCTTCGATCAGGCCTTTCGCGCCTGGATCCGATTCTGCGATGAAGACGAAGTCCAGCCCATCAACGACTGGCTCAAACGCCACCACCTCTCCCACGAAGTCCTCCCCGCCAAAGGCCGCGGCGAACTCAAAAAGCACGCCAAACTCTCGGAACAACTCGTCCTCAAAAACGGCGGCTCTCCCACCATGTGCTCGCTTTGCGGCGCCAGCGGCGTCGCCTGCCGCCAATGGATCGAAGGCGACGACACCGACTCCACCGACTACCCCAACGCCGCCAAGTTCTATCTCTGCGGCAACTGCGTCCAATCCCGCATGCAGCCCCACCCCCGCCTCTATTCACCCGCCGACGAACAGCTTTAATGCCCGCACGGCCGGTTTGGACGACATCATTCCTCCTCCAGTTCCTCCATATGCGTGCGCAAAATTTCCGCCAACCCCTCCCGATCCAGTTCGCTCCGCGCAACAGCCATCGCGATCAGATACATCACTCGATCAGAGATGATGAAATCCCACCCATTCTTCTGCACAAAGATCGCGGCGACCGCCAGCGAAATGCGTTTGTTGCCGTCCATGACCCCCTGGGTTGTCGCCAGCCCATACATGTAGTCCGCCGCAAGATCTGCTAAATCCGCGTCCGTATTGTATTGTGCCGTAAACTGCGGACGGTTCATTGCTGACCGAACCACAACTTCATCGACAAACCCATCTTGACCGCCGTGGAGCTGCAATTGGACCCTGTGGGCCTCCAGCAACTCCTCCCAGTGATGAATTCGATACCGTCCGCTTCCTTCTCCTTGCGCAAAAGCACGAAAGCCGGATTTGGTTCCGGCTTCCGTTGCAATCAAATATCTTGGGTACCGGTTACTTGGCGAGTTTCGCGAACGTCCACTCGTACTTCTTGTTGGTCGCTTCCAAGGCCGCCTTAAAGCTCCGACGTTTCGCGGCCTTCGGCAAAATCTTCTTCTTCGTCGTCTTCCCTTGAGTGCTCATACGCTTCTCCATTACCCTTCCTTTCGATCATCCCATAATATGAAATGAATTCCCCCTATTCAATTCCCATCCCTTGCACGTTCCCCCCATCCGATTATTATGCGGCTGGCGGCCAATAGATGCCTTCCTCGATCGTTATCCTTTCTACCGCATCCCGCGCATCCCCCCATCCGGGTGCGCCGCCGCAGCAATAACAGGAGTACCCCCATGAAGATGTACGTCATGGCCGACCCGACGCGCTACGCCCGCATGACCACGAAGGAACTTCGCGACACCTTCCTCGTCGAAAACCTCTTCACCCCCAACGAAATCCCCATGGTCTACTGCGATGTCGACCGCACCATCATCGGCTCCGCAGTCCCCACCCATAAAGCCCTCACACTCGGCACCGCCGACGAACTCCGCTCCGCCTACTTCCTCGAACGCCGCGAAATCGGCATCCTCAACATCGCCGCACCGGGGGGGGGCAAAGGCACCGTCACCGTCGACGGAAAACCCTACGAAATGGAAAGCCTCGACTGCCTCTACGTCGGCCGCGGCAACAAAGAGCTCCTCTTCACCTCCGCCGACCCCGCCAAACCCGCCGAGTTCTACCTCATCTCCTACCCCGCCCACGTAAACTACCCAACCGTCCTCGCCAAAAAAGCCAACGCCGCCGCCGTCCCCCTCGGATCCGAAGCCACCGCCAACAAACGCACCATCTACAAATACATCCACCCCGAAGGCATCAAATCCTGCCAGCTCGTCATGGGCTTCACCCAGCTCGAAGTCGGCTCCATCTGGAACACCATGCCCTCCCACACCCACGCCCGCCGCTCCGAAATCTACCTCTACTTCAACGTCCCCGCCGAGCACCGCATCTTCCACTTCATGGGCCCCGGCGACGAAACCCGCCACCTCGTCGTCGGCAACAGGCAGGTCGCCATCTCCCCAAGCTGGTCCATCCACTCCGGCGCCGGCACCTCCGCCTACACCTTCTGCTGGGCCATGGGCGGCGAAAACCAGGCCTTCGACGACATGGACCACCTCAAAATCTCCGATTTGAAATGACAAATGACAAATGACGAAACAAATCCCAATAACCAATGTCCAAATGACCCAATCTCCCCCACGCGCCGTTTTGAACATTCCGTCATTCGTCATTGGAATTTGATTCGTCATTTATCATTCGTCATTCGTCATTAACGCTCTTGGAGCCGTATGATTCTCGACCAATTCAAACTCACCGGAAAAGTAGCCTTGGTTACCGGCGCCAAACGCGGCATCGGCCTCGCCATGGCCATCGCTCTCGCCGAAGCCGGCGCCGACATCCTCGCCGTCTCCGCCTCCCTCGAGCCCTCCGGCTCCGAAGCTGAAAAACAAATCACCAAACTCGGCCGAAAATTCAAAGGCTACGCCTGCGACCTCGCCGACCGCAAAGCACTCTACGCCTTCATCCAAAAAGTAAAGTCCGATAACCCCACCATCGACATCCTCGTCAACAACGCCGGCACCATCCTCCGCAAACCCGCCGCCGAGCACCCCGACGACTACTGGGACAAGGTCATCGAGGTCAACCTCAACTCCCAGTTCATCCTCACCCGCGAGATCGGCAAGGAAATGGTCGCCCGCAACTCCGGCAAGATCCTCTTCACCGCCTCACTCCTCTCCTTCCAGGGCGGCATCACCGTCCCCGGCTACGCCGCCTCCAAGGGCGGCATCGCCTCCCTCACCAAGGCCTTCGCCAACGAATGGGCCTCCAGGGGCGTCAACGTCAACGCCATCGCCCCCGGCTACATCGCCACCGACAACACCGCCGCACTCCGCGCCGACGAAACCCGCAATACCACCATCCTCGCCCGCATCCCCGCCGCCCGCTGGGGCGACCCTGCCGACCTCGCCGGCGCCACCGTCTTCCTCTGCAGTCCTGCCGCCAACTACCTCCACGGCATCATCCTCCCCGTCGATGGCGGCTGGCTCGGCAGATAGATTCCACATACACGTCTCGAGGAAACGAGTCCCAAATCGCGAGAACCACAATGGCCAACACGCAATCGCCCGAACTCGCCAACGAAAAATCCGCCGCCAACGCCCCCGCGCCCCTTGGCAAAGTCCGCTGGGGCATCTGCGCCCTCCTCTTCTTCGCCACCACCACCAACTACATCGACCGCGCCATCCTCTCCGTCCTTTTTCCCATCCTCAAACACTCCCCCGCCGACGGCGGCCTCGGCTGGACCAAGGACGACTACGGCACCATTCAAACCATCTTCAGCGGCGCTTACGCCCTCGGGCTCTTCTTCGCCGGCGGATTCATCCGCCGCGCCGGCATTAAATGGGGCCTCTTCTGGGCTGTCGTCGCCTGGACCGTTGCCTCCCGCGCCCACGGCCTTGTCGCCTTCATCGATCCCCACGCCTCCATGAATGTCTTTGGCCAAACAATGCTCACCACCGTCGTCGCCTTCTGCATCTGCCGCATCTTCCTCGGCCTTTCCGAGGCCGCCAACTTCCCCGCCGCCATCGCCGCCACCGCCGAATGGTTCCCCAAAAAGGAACGCGCCTTCGCCACCGGCATTTTCAACTGCGGCTCCAATGTCGGCGCCATGATCGCTCCCTTCGTCGTTCCCGCCATCGCCCTCGCATGGGGGTGGTCCATCTCCTTCTACATCACCGGCATCCTCGCCGTCATCTGGCTCGTCCTCTGGGCTATGTATTATCAAAGCCCCCAAAACCACAAAAAACTCACCCCCGCCGAACTCGCCTTCATCGAAAGCGACAAGGACGAAAAACAGCCCACCGTCAAACTCCCTTGGTCTCAATTCTTCTTCCGCCGCCAAACCATCGCCTTCTCCATCGGCAAATTCCTCACCGACCCCATCTGGTGGTTCTATCTCTTCTGGGTCCCCGACTTCCTCACCGAAAAATTCAAAATCAAAGTCACCGACTCCGCCTGGCCTCTCGTCGTCATCTACACCAGCACGACCGTCGGCAGCATCTACGGCGGCTGGCTCTCCTCCCACCTCATCAAACGCGGATGGACCGTGAACGCCGCCCGCAAAGTCACCATGCTCGCCTTCGCGCTCTGTGTCGTCCCCGCTTTCGGCGCCGCGCTCGTTTCCAATATGTGGCTCGCAGTCGCCCTCATCGCCCTCGCCGCCTCCGCCCACCAGGGCTTCTCCGCCAACATCTTCACCCTCGTTTCCGACACCGTCCCCAAGCAGGGCGTCTCCGCCGTCACCGGCATTGGCGCCATGGCCGGAGGTATCGGCAGCATGATCTACCAGAAATCCGTCGGCAAAATCCTCGACGCCACCCACAACAACTACGCCGTCCCCTTCGCCATCGCCTCCTCCGCCTACGTCATCGCCGTCCTCTTCATCCATCTCCTCCTCCCGCGCCTCGAACGCATGAAACTCGACAACGTCCCCACCACCACCGGCCCAACACCTCTCGATCCCTGATCCCTTTCTAAGTCCCAAGCCCAGCGATTGAATCCCTGGACCTGTCTCAACAAGGAGCCCCAATGTTCGCGCGTCGTACCGCCCTTGCCGCCTCACTTCTCCTCACCGCCTGCACCGCCAACGCCGCCGACCCCACCACACCCTCAACCCCTGCCGTTGCCGCCCCGCATGTCCACTCGACCGGCATCCTCCCCATGCTCGAAGAATGCGCCGACGCCCAGCTCTCCCTCATGGGAGAAAAAGCCCCACCCGACTGGACCGCCGCCACCTTCTACGTCGGCCTCGCACGACTCTCCCACACCTCCACCAACCCCAAGTACGCCAAGGCCTGCCTCGACATCGCCGAAAAAAACCAGTGGCAAGTCCACGCCGGCGGCGCCAAAACCGGCGTCAAACGCCGATTCTTCGCCGACGACCAGGCCATCGGACAGCTCTACATCGACATCGCCATCTCCAAAAACGACCCCAGGCTCCTCGACCCTCTCATCGCCGAAGAAACCGCCCTCCTCCATCAGCTCGAAAATTACGACCCCGTCCTCTCCGACCCCAAGTTCCACGCCAAGCCCGAAAACGAAAAAATGGAAGTCATCCCCTGGTGGTGGTGCGACTCACTCTTCATGAATCCCCCCGTCCTCGCCGGCCTCTCCCACGCCACCCCCGATCCCAAATTCATCGACGGCATGGACAAGGCCTACTGGCAGACCGCCGCACTCCTCTACGACCCCGATGAGCACCTCTTCTACCGCGACAATCGCTTCCTCTCCATGAAAGCCAAAAACGGCAAAAAAGTATTCTGGTCCCGCGGCGACGGCTGGGTCTTGGCCGGCCTCACTAACATCCTCTCCTACATGCCCGACAACTACCCCTCCCGCTCCCGTTATGAGCAACTCTTCAAAGACATGGCCGACAAACTCCTCTCCCTCCAGCTCGCCTCCGGAAAAAACGAAGGACTCTGGCCACCTTCGCTCCTCGACCCCGAAGACCCCGACTTCACCGAAACCTCCGGCTCCGCCTTCTTCACCTACGCCTTCGCCTGGGGTATCAACCACCACCTCCTCGACAAAGACAAATTCCTCCCCGCCACCCTCAACGGCTGGGACGCCCTCACCGCCCGCCTCCGCCCCGACGGCCAGCTCGGCTACGTCCAACCCATCGGCTTCAAACCCGACGGCTCCCAAGCCATCACCATCGACAACACCCAATACTACGGCAACGGCGCCTTCCTCCTCGCCGGCTGCGAAATCCTCAAACTCACCGGAGCCAAATAGCCACTGACCCAAACCGACGCCCGCCGCCTCAGGCGGCGCGGGCCAATGTGCTCGCACCAGCAAAAAGGACCCTCGACCATGACCCACCCCCGTTTTGAACATTCGACCATTCGTCATTCGAATTTGATTCGTCATTCGTCATTCGTCATTCGTCATTCCCTCCCCCTCGCAATCGTTGCCGCCCTCCTCGCAGCTTGCAACGAATATCACAAGCCCGCCTCCCCCTACATCCCTCCCTTCTCCGAAGTCCCCGACACCCACCCCACCATCGACTCCCCCCCCCAGGCCTACGTCCGCTACGCCCCCGAGCGCGACGACGACATCGCCTGGGAAAACGACCGCACCGCCTTCCGCATCTTCGGACCCGAACTCGAAACCGCCGCACCGCCCTTCTCCTCCGGCATCGACGTCTGGTCCAAACGCGGCCGCAACCCCGTCATCAACACCTGGTACCAGCAGGGAGAACACTCCTACCACATCGACCACGGCACCGGCATGGATTGTTACAAGGTCGGCGCCTCCCGCGGCTGCGGCGGCATCGCCGTCTACAACCCCGATGACCACAAGTACTACGTCTCCCACGACTGGCAATCCTTCTCCATCCTCAACCGCGGCCCCAGGGAAGCCGTCTTCCAGGTCACCTACGCCCCGTGGCGCGTCACCACCCCCACCGAAAAAGTCGAGAACCCCGGCGCCCCCGGCCGCAAAGTCTGGCAGGTCACCAAGTTCACCCTCCCCATCGGCTCCAACCTCAACCGCATCGAAACCACCCTCTACTCCAACGAGCCGGGCCCGATTACCGTCGCCATCGGCCTCGCCACCCACGGCGCCAACGACGGCCTCCTCTGGCAGCAGGACTCCCGCATGACTTTCTGGGACAAGGCCGACCGCATCCCCGAAGACAAAAACGACAACGGCTACAACGGCACCGCCCTCATCGTCAATCCCGCCAACTTTCAGCGCTTCACCCAGACCGCCGACGACAACCTCATCCTCCTCAACGTCACCCCCGGAAAACCCTTCGTCTACTACGCCGGCGCCTGCTGGTCCAACGGCCCTGACTTCCACTCCGACACCCAATGGGATCACTACATCGAAACGTTTGACGCCAAGTACTAAGCAACCACCGCCATGCCCCGTGGCATGGCCGTCCCGGCCGAATGCCAAGAGGGAGATTGCCAAGAGTGGGTACGTCATTGGCAATCTCCCCCCCCTAGTCCGATAGGAATTGTAGGGATTCGTGGTTTTTGGGGTCAGGAGGAGGGTGGGCAGGGGAGACCGCCAAGTGTGGGTACGTCATTGGCGGTCTCCCTCCATCTCCTATAGGAATAGTAGGGGTTAGGGTGGAACTTCAAGCGGGGGAACTGGTTACGGTCTTTTTGATCTGGTAGACGACGTGTTCGACGAGTTTTCCGTGGAGGAGTCGTTGTTCGCGGCGGTCGGTGAGGAGGGCTCCGATTGTTTCGAGGGCTTTTCGGGAGCGGAGGTGGGTGACGCCGACTTCGAAGACGACGGAGTCGACGAACTGGAAGGCGTGGGTGAGCATGAGGTGTTTCATTTCGCGGTTGTAGTTTCCGCCCCAGTGGGAGCGGGCGAGGAAGGTCCAGCCGATTTCGACCTCGGAGATGTTGGTGTCGCGTTGGAGGTAGCGAGAGGAGCCGATGATTTTTTGGGTTTTGCGGTCGATGGCGACGAGGGCGCCTTTGGAGGCGAGTGCGTCTTCGAAGAATTGTTTGAAGACTTCTTCCTAGTGGCGGGTGGGGACGGGGTGTTGTTCCCAGATTTTGGGGTCGGACGCGACTTCGTAGAGGGGCTGCCAGTCGTTGGGGTGGAAGGGGCGGAGTTCGAGGAGGGTGCTGAGGAGGTGGGGTTGGAGGTTGAAAGGTTTCAGGAAGGTCTCCAATTCAACTATTGATTTCGTTTGCCATCATGAAAGATCGAGCACAAACTGTGGTATCGAACTTCCCCAAAGCCATTCGTGGAAGGCGGACTTGCCATGTGACAGCTGGCCCATCCATGCCTTAATATCTTCATCCTTTGTTTGCGCGTTAGGAACGACGAGCTGGCGAATGACCTGCCCATCTCCTAGGAACTGCCAAGCGGTGTCTAGGATTTTTGTCCCCTCTCCTAGGAACATTGGGGGGACGTTCATGTGCATAGGGCGCTCGCCGCTGGCCACTCTAGTTGCACGTTGCCTCTCGGAGAAGTCCATGGCGAATAGCAGAAGGTTGTGCGCCGTTACCGCGGACTTGTACATCAGCTCCGTTGGGAATACTGAGCGGTAAACCGCAACATGGCTGTAGCCGTTTACAAGCGTTTCCCATGCTTCGCGGCAATGGTGGCCGAGCGTTTCGGGCCATCCGACGACTCCGCTACATTCTAAGAGGCGCGCGCGAGACTGGTATGGCCCCCTGGGAATCTTTAGATTTGCCACCGACATTGCCACTTCGGTATGCCCATTCGATAGCGCGGCACCTCCAATGGCGTACTGGAGTAGGTAAATCAGAGTTTGGGGAATTTCGACGTAACGAGAATTTCCGGAACTTGGCCACGTCGAGTCCAACAGGGAGCGCATCAATGCTAAGTCCTTGGTATATGGCTCTTTGCCATATTCCGCAGCTGCGAGAAGAATGCTGACAAGTTCGTTGATTTGTGGAAAGATGCCGTAGACGCACTGCTCCCTTAACTTTGGATCTGCCGGTACGGAAGAATTGTTTTCTCGCCACTGATCGAGTTGGCCCTGAAGCAACCGTATGGCTGATTTGCGGAGTTCTTGCCAGCCAACGAAGTCCGCTTTGGATTGAGCGGTCCGGAATGAGTAGTAGACGTTGTGTGGCTGGCGTGTGATCGTGGTCGAGAGGTTCAGTGCTCGATGAGCGTATTCACCTATTTGCACGAGCGTCGTTTCACCGGTGTTTAAAAAGCAGAAGTTTCCGTACTCTTCTGTTGACGCATTTGCCGCAAGGAGCGTTTGGTTAATAAGGTATTTCAGGTGGTGGAGATCCATGCGACGCCGTTGAGCGAATTCAGCGGTAGTGATGATGCTGGTGGGGTCGTGCGCAATTGGGTCGATGAGCTTGGGGACGGTGCCAACCACATGGACATTCTTGGCGTGAATATCACCGTGGGCGAGCCTGCGGGTGTGGAACGCGTTGAGGCCCGCTATTAGGCCGTCGATCACGCTTCCAGCTTCTTGTGCGGAAATGGTCGGCTTCCCTAGCCAGTCCGCGAAAGATATCCCAGCGGCGTACTCCATCACGAGAGCGGGCTCCGCTTCGATGTCCTTCGCATTGGGGCGTTTGAGATCGTCGACAGCATAGATGCCGATGACGTTTTCGTGTTTGATTTGCCCAAGCGCCGCGGCGTGTTGGACGACTCGTTCGCGAATCTTGTCGATCGGTGTATTGAAAAACTTTATCGCGACTTCTCGCCCGAGTTCGTCTTTCCCGCGCCAGACCTCGCCGGTCGTTCCGGATCCAACTTTCTCGATGAATTCCTTGATCATGGATGAGTATTTTGTACAGGGGAGCCGTTCTGATCAATTGCTTTTTGAAACGCTGGCGGGACGTTCGTGCGCCGAAAACGAATAGCCGACGGGAGCGTCCGCTCCACTTCTTAGTTCTGCTTTATTTTTCGGGCAGGACGAAGGCATTGAGGGAGTGGGAGGGGAGGGTGAGGTGGAGGGATTCATTGGTGCCGGTGGCGATGATGAGGGGGAGGTCGCTCTTTGACGAGTTGCCGACGAGGAGCACCGTGTCGCCGGCGGGGGTTTGGAAGGCAAGTTTATCGCCCCAGTTGCCGGTGGTGGTGACGAGGTGCGAGCCGGGGGGAATGAAGTGGGAGGCGAGTTTCATGAGGTAAAATTCGGGGTGGCGGGTGATAGTGTGGGCGGGGGGAGTGGGGTCGATGGTGATGAGGGCGTTTTGTTTCCAGCCCCAGGTGGAGACGCCGCCGGGGGGGAGGACCATGTTCCAGTAGAAGTAGGAGCTGGCGCCGCCGTTGAAGTAGGTGCGCATGAGGGCGAAGGTGTGTTCGGCGTCGGCGAAGGAGTTTTTGCCGGTGCCGCACTCGCTTTCGCTTTGCATGAGTTTCATCGTGGGGAAGAACTCGTGGGTTTTGGCGATGGCCTCTTTGCCTTCCCACTGGTAGGCGACGCCGGTGATGAATTTGGCGGCGGCGGGATCGGAGAGGACGGGGATGGCGAAGTCTTCGGGTTTGGCATCATTGATCGTGCCGAGCCAGATTTCGGCGTTTACTTTCTGCTCGTGAAAGGCGGGCCCCATGTAGTCGCGGACGAAATCGCGCTCCTGCTCGCCGGTCCAGACGCAGGTGGGGTATTTGCTGTCGGACTTGGGTTCGTTCTGGACCATGCAGGCGTAGATGTGGAGGCCTTCGGACTGGTAGGCCTGGACGGCTTTGGCGAGGTACTGGGCGTAGGCTTTCTGGATGACGGGGTCGGACTTGAGGTGGCCGGAGGCGTAGTTATTGTTGTCCTTCATCCAGGCGGGGGGGCTCCAGGCGGAGAGCCAGATCTGGAGGTCGGGGCGGATGGTCATGGCGGCTTTAACGTAGTGGAGCATGTAGCCGCGGTCGCGCTCGATGTTGAAGTGCGAGAGGGAGAGGTCGTTGGGGGAACCGGGGGGGGTGTCGTCGAGGGAGTACCAGTCACGGGCGTAGTCGCTGGCGCCGATCGGCATGCGGGCGCGGGTGAAGGCGCAGCCTTCGTCGGCGAAGAGGTCGCGGAGGATTTGGGTGCGGTCTCTTTCGGAGAGGGTGAGGAGGACCTGCCAGCCGAGTTCGTTGAAGCAGCCGCCGAAGCCCTCGATTTGCTGGAGGGGTTGTTGCGTGTGGATGAGGAGGTCGGGTTTGGCGGCGGGATCTTCGGTGAGTTGGGGCGCGGGCATTTGCCGCCAGGGGACGGCGGCGGTGCTGCAGATCCATTGTGGCGTGGCGGCGGAGGCGGCGGTGGTGAGGAGGAGACCGGAAATGACGAATGACAAATGACGAATGACGAAACGGAGGTGGTGCTTGTGGGGCGCGATCGAGTTTGTTTGAGTGAGCATGAGGGGAATATAGCGGAGAGTCGGGTGCGGGTTGCGCGCAATTTGCGGGGAAAAATGGATGAAACTGCGACCTGGGAGTGACGTGGGTGGGAATGTCGCATTTGAAATAATTTTTCTTCCAGGCATCCGGCAAAAATAGCAGCGCCGCAGAAGGGGCTTCCTGCGGCGCCGTACTTTCGGTCACGAGAGAATTATTCGATGATGAGATTGACGTTGCCCCGGAGCGAAAGGGTAACTGTCTTTGCGGGTTCCGCATGGGGCGAGGGGGCGATGTCGGCATCGCCGACGCCACCGGAGAGTGTATAGGCTTCCCAATTGTAGCTCGTGATGTATTGGTAAGGGATGACGCCGTATCCATGGCCATAGGGATTTTGATATCCCCAGGCGGTGGACCAATGATTGCGGATGATGAAATAACCACCGCCGGGGGAGGATGGCAGGTCTTGATAACCGACAGCGGTGAGGGCGTGGCCGCCGACTTGCGGGTCATTGGCAAGGGGCATAGTAATTCGGCCGGAGCGTTTGGTTTCCGGGCTGGTGTACCAGCTGTTGAAAACGGGGATGGAGATGCCGACGGGTTTTCGGGCGGCGAGAGCAGATTTCAAAGCCAGAACGTCTTTAGGGTTGAGGGGCGACAAGGCGACTTTATAGGCGGCGGCGTCCCTTCGGGCATTCGCGGGCATCACGCCATTGTTGTTGCAAGGGAGGTTGGGGTTGTAGGGCCAGATCACCTCGCGGCATTGGCCACGAGAGGCGAGGACCTGTGCGCCAAATTTCTGCCACGTTCCGCACGATGCCGGCGAGCCATCGATCAACTTGATTTCGTGATAGAGGTGTTGCTCGGAGAGATCGACGGGGTGTCCCTGTACGGCGCGAACATATTCGTTAATGGCCGTGAGCGCGAAGGAAACGCACGTGCCTCGCTGCCCCTGGTTGCGAATGGCGCTCATGGAAGGGATGAGGTTGACTGTCGAGGGGAGGCCGAGAGGCGGCATGCTAAAGGGTTCCGCAGCGGCGGAGACGTCACCGTCGGGCGCGATAGCGCCCATGGCGTAAAGAGGAGGGAGAGGCGTTTCCATTTCGAGGAGGGTAGGGGGGCGAAGGACTTTGCGGGCTTCCTTCACATGAGTTTCGAGGGCCTGATGGGAGATTCCGAGGGAAGCTGCAAGATGTTTATGTTTCTCGTCAGTATTGCTGAGTGCGACGAGTTGCTCTGCATCCTCAATGCCGAGGGAAGCGAGCCCTTGCGCTGGCTCACCGCCTGCGCCAACTGCAGTGGCTTTGAGGCTGGGGATATGAATATGGAGAGGCGTGCCGCCGAAGGCGGAGGCCAGTTCGTTACAGCCGTCGTTCAGATCACGGGAAGCTTTTTTTGCCATGGGATTGTTGCTCCTGATACAAGGTTCCAATGAGTTGGAACGAAGTTTGTGGATCGTGCGCAGCTCCCATGGACTAGCTCAAGAGGGATCCTCGGGAGGCAGCGAGCCAAGGCCATACTGTGACGTGTCTACCTCCTTTCCGAGTTCATTAGCGACACTGGGGGGCAGCGCCGCGCGTGCGTTATCGACGAGCCCTCGCGTTTGCCGGGTTGAGAGCCCCAGGTCCTTAGCGAGCGATTCAAGACCAGCTTGCGACGCGGCAACGCCGACCACCTGTTCAGCCGTTGAAATCCAGCGAGAGTTGAGCTTGCGCACAATCTCCGGGCTCCAGCCAGGAATGCTGGATAGTGGAGTACCATCGTTCATAGTCATGTGCTTATCCTCCCTTGGGGTAGAGAAAGAACACTGGCTATGATTTTAGCACTAGAACTGCAGCAAATAAAATTGAACATAAATATACAAGACGAATCGTTGGTTATTTTAACCTTAAGGGGTTGGTGCGGCAAGTAAAATGTTGCGAAAAATTATATGTTACGTGTCAGCAACAGCATATGAATGCATAGAGAATGTGTTCATTATTAGGGAGCCTTCATATCCTTGGAGGTCTTAGTTAATCCTTTGCATTAAGTTTGCCCAAACGGTGTTCAGATCAGGGGGATGGAGGGTAATGTAGCCGGTTTGCTCTTGGAGGAACTTGTGGCTAGGTCCGTGACACCCGCTTCAAATCACGCGACCGTCTGATCGGCTCGGATGATGACGGTTGCGGACGCCAGAGCGCGAAGGGCGCGGATGCGGAAGCGGAGGGGGCGGGGCGAGAATACCAGGACATCAATCGGCGTCCACATGACGACCCAGCCGACGATTTCGAAGCCGTATTCGAACGTGGTGCGGAAGATGGGGCGCAGGGCGGCGGTGGCGTCGCTGGCGAAGAGTGTGGAGAGCGCGATGCAGATGGCCAGGACGATGGAGGCGAGGCCGAGGATGCGCCAGCCGTCGCGATAGGTGTTGCGTAGTTCCAGGGACAGTTGCTGAATGCGGGCGTCGGCATATCGGTGCAGGGCGCGGGCGGTTTGGTCGGCGAGTATGGAAGGGCCGTCGGGGGCGGGTGGTGGGTTCTCAAGCAGAAGGACGAGGCGCCGTTGGCCGGATTGCTTGCGGGTTTTCAGGTAGAGGATTGAGAGGAGGTAATCGACACCGGAGAGGCCAAGGAGTTCTGTCGGACTTTGGGACATGGGATTGAGGCGCGGGGCATGGAACAGGTGGGCGATATCGGTGAGGGGGAGGGTGAGGTCGTCGGGGCGGGTTTCGGATTGAACGGCGGCGCGAGTCATGTTGCTCCAGTGGTGGACGCAGATTTGGCCCGCCCCGCTGACGGATTCCGGTTGATCAGCAGCATAACGGTGATCCTTCGGATTCACTACGAAAAAGCCGACGGGGGCGTCGGCACCACTTTGGGTGTCGACGCCCCCCGCGAGGAGCTTTGAAGGTTGGATCGTTTGCCTGGGTGTGGTTCCCCCACGTGCAAGCGGGAGCACATTCCGGCGATACCATCGCCGGCTTTTTTCAGTGGGCGACTTCGGTGGGGCCGTAGACGATCGTGGAGCCTTGGCCGTCGGTGCGGTAGGCGATGGTGTCTTGCTGCAGGAGCCCTTCGGCGTGGCCGTCGAGGAAGCCGATGTTGAGTCTGCCGTTGTGCCGGGCGTAGATGGCGTCGGAGGAGGGGATGGTGCCGCTGCCGCCGGGAGGGGCCGACGGGGATTTGAGCGTGTTGGGGTCGGTGGCGGTGAAGGGTCCGTTCGCCCAGGCGAGCCGATCGGGGTAGTTGGCGTAGGCGGTGCGGTAGCGGAGGTCGCCCTGATTGTTGGAGTTGCCCGCGATCATGTTTTTCTTCCAGCCGCGGCAATTGAGCCAGGCGCTTTCGCCGTAGACGATCGTGGAGGCGGGGTACTGGTATTGGTTGACGCGTTGGGAGAGCACCGTGGCGTCCGAGCCGTCGGCGGCGGGGGCGATGGTCATGTTGGAGTTGATGCCGTAGGAGACGCGGACGTTGTCGGTGGGCTGGAGGTTGTAGAGTGCGGCGATGCCGAGACCGATGCCGGTGCCATTGACGGTGCCGGTGACGGGATCGTAGGTCGTGGCCGGTGAGGAATCGGCGGGGTAGAGGCGGGAGTTGTCGATGTCGGAAGGGCAGGAGAAGACTTTGAGGGATCGGTGGTCGAGTTGGAGGAGGATGTTGGAGGCGTAGAAGGCGCCGAAGATGCCGGAGCCGCCGACGCCTGAGAAGGCGGCGGGTCGCGCGGGGGCGGTGTTATCGAATTGGTTGACGTAAACGTAAAAGAGCTGGGTGAGGCCCCGGAGGTTGGCGGCGCAGTAGCCTTGCTTGGCGCGTTCACGGGCTTTGCCGAGGGAGGGGAGGAGGATGGAGATGAGCAGGGCGATGATGGCGACGACGACGAGCAGTTCGATGAGGGTAAAGGCGGCGGGGCGGGACGACGGGGTGCGGCGGGCCATGGGAAGTTCCTTTCGAGCAGTTCCTACTATTCCTATAGGAGTTGTAGATAATAATGTTGTGTCGGCGTTTTGCAAGGGGAAAAGACATAGTTTTCCTATAGGAGTTATATGAAATTTATAAGTATTTATTTATCAAATACTTGAAGTTTCCTTTTGTCGAGGCTGTGCTTTGGAGAGTCATACGATAGCGTGGGGCTTGGCATGGTCATCGAATACAGTGTACCTGTGGCCGATGGCAGGAATGGTCTGCGGCCCATCACCGGCGGGACGCCGATCCCACGATTACGATGCTCCGGTCAGGCGATGTAGGTCTTCTTCTTTTTGCCGGAGAGGTAGCTCTCCATGACGCAGGAGGCGAGATCGCCGGAGGCGCAGTAGAACGCGACGCCCTTGGTGAGGCGGGTCATCTGGTCGACGAATTCGACCCAGTCCATGCCGAAGTAATCTTCGATGAGCGCGAAAGACGCGATGCGTATGCCGGCGCGCATGCAGAGGAGCGATTCCTTCAGAGTAGCCATGGCCGTGGTGCGGGTGGGGGGGTATTGCAGGTGCAGCGTGTTGCCGTCGACGTGCGCGGTCGGCTGGCCGTCGGTGATGACGAACATCAGCTTCTGTTCCGCCTGGCGCGCCCCCAGAATCTTGCGGCCCATCTGCATGCCGAGCTGAAGATTCGTGAAATGCTGGTGGGTTTTGTCGGCCTGATCGAGCGGCACCTTGATGTCGATCATGTATTCGTAGGTGGAGACGCGCTTGGGCATGAGGAGGGGGAGCTGTTCTTCGCGGACGCGCTTGGCGGAGGAGTAGAAGCCGACGATGTCGACGCTGTCCTGCGGGAACCGCTGGCGGACCAGAGCGGACAGGGCCATGGCGACTTTTTTGGCGGCGAGGAAGCGGTTGTAACGCATCATGGAGCCGGACTGATCGATGAGGATGCAGAGCGCGACACTGGTGGAGCCTTCGACCTGGTGAAGTTCGAGGTCGTGTTCGGAGAGCTGGATCGGGAGGGAGACTTTGCCGTCGGTGCGGGTTTGGCGGGCGACCGCGTTGCGGAGCGTGGCGTTGAGGTCGAGTTCGGAAATGGGGTCGCCGAACTGATATTTTTTGGTCCCTTCGAGGCGGTCGGCGCCGGCCCCGGGGTTGGTGGTGGGGTGGCCTTCGCGCGAGCCGCGGGGGAGTTGGGAGAATATTTCCATCAGGGCGCGGCGTTGCATGGCGTTGATGGCGCGCGGGGTGAGGCGGTATTTGCCGGCGACTTTGTCGAGCATGCCTTCATTGAGAAGTTTTTCCAGGATCTCGGCGTCGGCGGGGTCCATTTTGTCCATCGCGTCGAGGGCTTTCTCGCCGTACTCGAGGATGAAGTCCATGATCTGGTCGTAGCCGAAGAGGGAATCGGGGGTGGGAAAGTCTTGTCCGTCGTATTCGCCGTAGGCGTAGCGCATGGAAGACTCCGGTCAGAACAGGTTGTGGATTATAGGCAGCGGTGGGGTCGGAATCGCCATTGCAAAAATAAAGGCCGCCGGGCGCAGTGCGTCCAGCGGCCTCGTGCGGTGGGAATAGAAAGGCCTATTTAGAACCGCGGGTTACTTCCTTTCGATCTTCGGCTGACCGCCGCCATTACCGGCACCGGCGCTGATCTGAATCTTGCGCGGCTTCACCTCTTCACGCTTGTCCAGCGTAATCGTGAGAATGCCGCCATCAAGCTGAGCCTTGACGGAGTTCTCGTTGACGGCGGTGGGAAGCGTGAAGCTGCGTTCGAAGCGAAGCCAGCGGCGTTCGACGTGCAGCGGCTGCTTGGCGCTGGGTGTTTCCTCCTTCTTTTCCTTGCGTTCGGCGCGAATCGTCAGGACGCCATCTTCGAGCGTGACGTCGACATCCTCCTTGGTGAAGCCGGGGAGCTCGGCATCCACATAGAAGTGGTCGGCATCCTCATGAACGTCGACGGCGTACGGAGCGAGCGTCGAAGGGACTTCTGCGTTGCCTCCCCAGAGCCGGTTCAGCATGCGGCCGAACTCACGGTCCAGGGCTTCCACTGGGTAGTTGAAATCGCGACGTGCCAACATGTTTGTTCTCCTTTCCTGTTTGACTATTTCCGACATTCAATTATAGCGCTACTTCAAGAGTAACTTTTACAAATAGCGTGCCAGCTCGCGCGGCGGGCGTATCTACTGGAAATCACAGGGCTTTTGAGCATTACCGCTTTAGAGAAAAAGCTGTCGGATTGACAGCTTTCTGCCAGTTCAACAGTTGAATTCGCGAAGATTGACGTTTCGGTGCAGGGAAGGAAAAGACGCGTATAATAGAGAGTTCTGAAATGACTTACAGCCGCTCCGTGTTCGGGGCAAATTGAGTATTGGAAAGAGAAAATGAATACGACACTGTTCAATGGTTTCAAAACCGCGGTGCTCCTGGGATTGATGACGGGGCTCTGTCTCGTCGTCGGCTATGTCTTCGGCGGTGAACAGGGGATGTTCTTCGGGCTGGTCGTCGGCGGTGGGATGTCGCTGGGGTCTTACTTCTTCAGCGATCGGCTCGCTCTGGCGGCCGTCGGCGCGCAGCCGGTGTCGCGCGAGCAGGCGCCGGAGCTTTACGACATGGTCGCCCAGCTTTCGCAGCGCGCCGGCCTTCCGATGCCCCGCCTCTATTTCTCCCCCGAACAGGCGCCCAACGCGTTCGCCACGGGACGGAATCCCGCGCATGGCGTGGTCTGCGTTACCGCCGGCCTGATGAACATGATGACGCCGCCTGAACTCGAAGGCGTCATCGGTCACGAGCTTTCGCACATCAAACACCGCGATATTCTGATTTCAACCATCGCTGCGATCATGGCTGCCGGTATCACCTACGCAGCGCACATGATGATGTGGTTCGGTGGCGGCGGGCGCGATCGCGACAATCCCCTGGGTATCGTCGGCGTGCTGCTGAGCATCATTCTCGCACCGATCGCCGCGGGTCTTCTTCAGATGGCGATCAGCCGTTCACGCGAATATGCGGCCGATGCGAGCGGCGCCCAGCTTGCCGGCGGTCCCGAGGGGCTCATCAGCGCGTTGCGGAAACTCGCCGTGGCCAATGAGCAGATACCGATGAACATCAATCCGGCGCAGAGCCCGATGTTCATTGTGATGCCGCTGGCGGGGGAATCGCGGGGGTTGATGGATTTGTTCCGCACGCATCCACCGACGGAAAAGCGGATCGCCAAGCTGCTGGAAATGATGGGGAAGCCGAATCCCTACTCGATGGTTTGAAGCCTCGTCTCCGCGGGTTCCGCAGGGAGCTCCTCGACGGGCGGAGGACTTGTCGAGAGCGCCTTGTCGCCCGGAACCCAGCGGTCGCGCAGCCGCAGAATCGGGAGTTCCACGAGAATTGCCATCACACTTCCAATGACCACCGCCACCACGATGGAGGTGACCGTGTTGAGCAGCCATATCTTCCCGAGCTGCGGTTCGTAGGAAATGAAGTACTGGCGCACGGCCAGAAAAGCCAGCATATGCCAGAGATAAATGGAATATGAGCGCGTGGCGAGGAAAGTTGCGGCCCGCGCCAGGAGACTGGATGGATCCATCGGCGTCACCATTGTCGCCGCGATGAGCGCGCCCGTGGCGAGATAATAAAGCGTAAATCCGAAGGTAAAGGTGAACGGATTCGCCAATCCCACGCAGAATGCCGGCATCAATCCCGCAACGCCTCCCAGCCAGAGCCATGTCCTGAAACGCGCGGCGATTCGCTCCGCGCGTTCGCGATGAAAGTGGAAGCAGTAGGCGACCGCAACACCGAACAGGAGTGTATCCATGCGGAGATGCGTGGGCGGAAAATTCCGATAAAACTCAAACGGCTGCGATGCCGCGAGTATGCAGCGCCACGTGAGGCAGATCAGCGCGGAACCCAGGAACGCACCGGGAATCCAGCGAAACGGGTTGGCGCTTTCCCGCCCGACCCATCGCGCCAACAGTAACGCCCCGGCAATCCCAATATAAAAATGCTCCTCCACGGCAAGCGACCACAAGTGCACCCAATGCTCCAGAAAATGCGGGTAGTAATTCTGGAAAAAGAGCAGGTGCGCCGTCAACTGCCCCGTCGTCGGAGGACTTTGCCCAAGCAGCTTCGCCAGGGGAATCGATGCGAACAGATAAACGACATACGCGGGATAAATCTTGAATCCCCGGCGCAGGAGAAATCGGCCCACGTGAAGACGCCCGCTGCGCTGAAAATCACGGAAGAGAATGCTCGCTACCAGAAAGCCGCTCAATACAAAGAGAATGTCCATCCCCGCCGCCGCCCGCCCAACAGTGTGGGCGAAGCGGAGAACGACGCGCGGACCGTCGTTCGTCAGCGGCATCAAATGCCTGCCGAATACCAGTTGTACGGCACAGACTCTCAGGATATCCAGCATGGGCACTCTGCCCGCTGGCGCAATGATACGACACTTCATGGGGCCAAAAACTAAGCATCAATGCCCATCCGGGCAAGCATAAAATTGGCGGATAGGAATATTCTTCGTTACGAGTACAATTCGGCGCATGATCAATTCCTTGCGCCGTATGACTGATGAAGAGCTTCCGGGGGTGCTGTCACTTCTTGCGGCCTCGGGGGGGACGTCACGCAGCGTCGAGAGTTGGCGCCAGGATCGAATGACGGCGCTCGTGCTCGGTGAAAAGAGCGGGACACCCGCCGCCGTCATGCCGATGAGCCGCCGCACCATCACCGTTTCCCCGGGACGATTCCTCAACGTGGGCTGGCTTTCCTCGAACCAGTTCGCATCCCGCATGGGCCTCCGCCGCCAGACGCGCGAAACGTTCCGCGAATGGCCCGAACTCCTTTCCGATCTCGACGCCCTGCTCGTCATCCGGCGGGATGAAGGAAGTCTCGCCGCTCGCTGGTATGCGCACGCCGGCTTCCATGAAGTGCTCTCCATTCGCTGTCTGTATCTCGACATGGAGTCGGCCCCCGATTCCGGCAGCAGTCAGTCCGCGAGATACCAGGTACAGGTCGTCAACGCCGGCCAATCACCTGCCGACTGGAATCCCGCCGAATGGCAGCCCCAGATGCTCTCCGTCTACCGCGATATCTACGCCGCCTGCGGCGGCGCCCCCGTTCGCAGCGACAACTTCTGGGCCCCCGCCCTTGCCCATCACTACTACCGCCAGCATTATCAATTTCAGATCGTCGGCCTCTGGGGCGGGGGGGGGGGCGAAGCCGATGCACGCACACTCATGGGCTACGCCGTCATCGGCTGGAGCGGCTGGCATTCCAAACGTCCGCGCATGGATATCCTCGAACTCGCCACCCGCCAGTGGGACACCCTCGCCGCCAGTGAACTCCTTCGCACCACCGCGCAACTCGCGTGGACCAAAGGCGTCCATCAGGTGCGCGCCGTGATCAGCGCTCACGATCCATACCGCAGCCACCTCACGCGATCCGGGTTCGTCGATCGCTGGGGATACCTCATGCTCGCCAAATGGCTGCACCCCCAGCGGTATCTCGATCAGCTTGCCAAGTCCCTGCCTCCGGATCTCGGCGGAATTTCCCTGCGACTCGCTTCCCCCGGCGAAGTGCCGCTGCATCTCGACGTCCGTTCACCCGCCGGCGCCGCCCCTGCCTTCAACCTGCAGGGCGACGCTCGCACGATCACCCGCATGCTTCTCGATCGACTCGATGTCGCCGGCGCACTCAGCGGCGGCGATGGCACGCTCTTTCCCATCGACTCCAGCGCCCCGCTTCCCGATCCCACCCGCCTTGCGCTGGCTTTCCCCTGGACGCCCTGGGTCTTCCACATGCTCGATTACATCTGACCGCTGTTTCATAAAGCCGGCGATGGCATCGCCGGAATGTGCGTTCCACAGAACTCACAACGCTCGATCCTGGTTCAATGCCGTTGCGAAACAACCTCTTCACCGCGCCGAACAGATGCCAATCCCAGCACCTCGGGCTACAATCGACGCATGAACACAATTCACGTCAACATTCCCCCGTCCGCTGCCACTCATTATGACATTCACATTGGCAGCGACCTCATCACACAACTCGGCGAACGCGTCAAGCCGCTCGCGCCCGCCCCTTCCTGCGGCCTCATCACCGACTCCAACGTCGCGAAACTTTATCTGCAGAAAGCTCGCCAGTCGCTCGCCTCCGCGGGGTATCGTGTCATCGAGCACATCATCCCCGCCGGCGAGCAAAGCAAAAATATTCAGAACGCAACCGCGGCACTCGATACCCTCCTTCACGCCCGAGTGGAACGCTCCACCCCCATCATCGCCCTCGGCGGAGGCGTTGTCGGCGATCTCGCCGGTTTCGTCGCCGCCACACTCCTCCGCGGCGTTCCATTTGTCCAGGTGCCGACGACACTGCTCGCCGCCGTGGATGCTTCTGTCGGCGGCAAGGTCGGCATCGATCACGCCGCAGGCAAGAACCTCATCGGCGCCTTCCATCAGCCCCAAATCGTCATCACCGATATTTCTTCCTTTGCGTCTCTCCCATCGCTCGAAATCCGCGGCGGCCTTGCCGAATGCATCAAGCACGCCGTCATCCGTGACGCCTCCCTCTTCGCCTTCATCGCCGCAAACCTGCCGAAAATCATCGCTGCTGATTCGGCCGTCATGCAGGAACTCGTCGCGCGGAACGTCGCGATCAAGGCCGCCATCGTCGAGGAAGATCCCTTCGAGCACGGCGTTCGCGCGCTCCTCAACTTCGGCCACACGTTCGCCCACGCCATCGAAAATGTCCTCAACTACGGCATTTCGCACGGATATGCCGTCGCCGCCGGAATGACCGCCGCCGCCCGCCTCGCCCACAAGCTCGGACGTTTTCCGCACAATGATTTGTGCGAGCTGCTCACGCTCCTCGATGCCGCCGAGCTCCCCACCTGCTGCCTCAACATCGATGTCGACAAAGTCCTCGCCGCCATGTGGACCGACAAGAAAGTGAAGTCCGGCCAGATCCGCCTCATCCTCCCCAGCAAAATCGGCCACGCCGAAGTCGTCACCGGCGTCTCCGAAGCCCACCTGCGCCAAGCCATCGAATCGCTGCTCCAGCCCACCCTCGCCGAAAAACGCCAAGAGAACCCGTAGCGTCAGCGCCGGCCCACCACCCTCGCATCTCAAGGGCCTGTCCCCCGCGCACGCGATGCAAAACCATCCGAACAACACCACCCGGGAATCGGCGGCTACAGAACCCGTAGCGTCAGCGCCGGCCACCACCCTCGCATCTCAAGGGCCTGTCCCCCGCGCACGCGATGCAAAACCATCCGAACAACACCACCCGCGAAACGCCCGCCCATTCCGTCACCCGCCATTTTTTCATCGACAATCCCCCCGCCGCCAGTATTATTTCGCTCACCTGATCCGTTGCGGAGTTCACCGTGTCCGACCACCTCCTCTCCTGGCTTCGCCTCGCCCGCCTCCCCGGCATCGGCCCCGTCCTCATCAAACGCCTCCTCGACGCCCTCCTCACCCCAGAGGCCATCCTCAACGCACACCCCGCATCCCTCGCCTCCATCGATGGCATCGGCACGCACCGCGCCAACCAGATCGTCACCCACGCCGCCGCAACGGAAAAGACCGCGCGCGACGAACTGAACCGCGCCCAGGAAAACCGCATCACCATCCTCACCCAATCCGACCCCCGTTATCCCCCGGCACTCAAAACCATCCCCGATCCGCCGATCCTCCTCTACGCGCGCGGCGAACTCCTGGCCGCAGACGCCCTCGCCATCGGCATCGTCGGCGCACGCCAATGCACCCTCTACGGACGCGAACAGGCCAACCGCTTCGGCCACGACCTCGCCAACACCGGCTTCACCGTCATCTCCGGCGGCGCCCGCGGCATCGATACCGCCTCCCATCTCGGCGCCCTGCGCGCCAAAGCGGGGGGGGGCCGCACCGTCGTCGTTCAAGGCTGCGGCCTGCTCCACACCTACCCGCCCGAAAACAAGGACCTCTACGATCGCATCGTCCGTGAAGACGCCGGCGCCATCATCTCCGAACTCCCCCTCGACACCCCGCCAACCAGGGAAAACTTCCCCCCACGAAACCGCATCATCGCCGGCATGTCTCTCGGCGTGCTCGTCATCGAAGCCAACCTCCGCTCCGGCTCCCTCATCACCGCCCGACTCGCCGCCGCCGACTACAACCGCGAAGTCTTCGCCCTCCCCGGCCGCGTCGATTCCCCCGCCTCCGCCGGCACCCACCACCTCATCAAGTCCGGTTCCGCCCATCTCATCGAGTCCGTCGAAGACCTCCTCACCCACCTCGGCCACGTCGGCGAAGCCCTCCAACAACAACCCCCCGCGCCACCTGAACCCCAAAAAAGCCCAGAACCCCCCCAAAAAAGCCCAGGGATTGAATCCCTGGGCACTCCCAGCGAAGAACCTTCACTCTTCCCCTCAACCCCCATCACTCTCCCCGCCCCCTTCACATCCCTGCAGCAAAAAATACTCAACGCCCTTCCCCCCAACGGCGCCACCATCGACGATCTCCTCGAATCCACACGCCTCGCCCCCCCCGTCCTCATGGCCGAACTCACCATGCTCCAAATCCGCGGCACCCTGACACGCCATCCCGGCAACCGCTTCGCCCGCTCCTAGATTCTGCACAGGCCCGAATGGGCCGACTCTCTTTCACCGAGACATTCAAAACGTAAAGACCAATACCGGCGTTGCAACGCAACGCACATTCAGCCCCGAATGCGGCGGCCGACAATAGCCAGGGATGGAGCGCAGCGGAACCCCTGGACACACCTCCTCCACAAAACGTTTAGCCGTCGATCGAAGATCGACGCGTGCTCGCCCCGAACTTCACGCGTGCCCCAAATTATTGACGTCGCCGAAACAATGTCCCGTTTAGCCGCGTTGCAACGCAACGCGTGTAGCGCCGGTCCAACGGACCGCCGCGTCCGCCCATGCGGAACGAGGCGAAATTGAGCCATCCAAAAGGCGAGGATAATTATGGACCTTCACCTGAACAATGTCCCGTTTAGCGGCGTTGCAACGCAACGCGCATTCAGCCGCGGATGCGGCGGGCGACAATTGCCAGGGGTGGAGCGTAGCGGAACCCCTGGCTACACGAAAGAAAAGGCGTTGAGCCCCAACGGGGCGACTGTACCCACCCTTTCGGCACGAGACATTCGCAAGGTGAAGATCAATAACGGCGTTGCAACGCAACGCATGTAGCGCCGGTCCAACGGATTCCCGACCATTTTTATGGGGCTAAATTTTGTTCGATTCCGTTCTCGATCGATCAACGCACTCGGGTGTGTGGTTTCCTTGAGTGAACCATCTTGCAAACGCCCATGTTTTTCTCTTGACTCCAGCCGCACAGGCGACAAAATACTTTTGTTCTTCATTGTCGCAACAGGGATAGAGAGCCGGGACGGGAGAACAAAAGAGGCATATCCGCCTACGTTTGTCCCCACGTTTTTCCAACGTGGGATACCCACCCGCGATTGTCGTGTAGTTCGTGCGCTGAGCCCCCCACGTCTGATCGGACGGCTTGGGGCGGCGATAGCCATGCGCGTTCGACGCAGACGCCAACTGTCGGTCGTTGCGGGCGCATCGGCGTTTCGATGCATCGAAAAAGTCACGGTGGCGCGACGTCTGTGTCCGCACGGCGTTAACGTGAATCTGAAGGAAGGGAACTGAAATTGAGAAAGAAGAATCTCCGTACCCAAGGCTTCGTCGCAGACAACCGTCTGTGCCTCGGAGCCGCGATTCTGGGATGCCTGGTCAGGGCCGCCTCCGCCACCGCGTCGAACTATGCCTATACCGACCTGTACACCTTGCAGATGCCCACGGGGTTTAACACGATTGAACCCCTCTGGGTCGCTGCTGATGGCCAAGCCGCGGGATACGCCTATAGCACCCCCATGAGCAACAACAACCACGCCTTGCTCTGGAGCGGAACGGCAGGCTCGGCGGTGGACCTCAACCCCCCCGGATTCACCGACTCCGAAGCTCTCGCCACAAGCGGCAGCCAGCAGATAGGATACGTCTACGGCAGCGCCACGAGCTATCACGAACACGCAGTGCTCTGGAGCGGCACGGCGGGCTCGGTTGTGGACCTCAATCCCGCCGGATTCTCCAACTCCGACGCCTACGGTACCAGCGGCAGCCAGCAGGTGGGAGATGGCTACGGCAGCGCCACTGGCAACAACACCCACGCCGTCCTTTGGAGTGGCACGGCAGGCTCGGCGGTGGACCTCAATCCCGCCGGATTCACTTACTCCACAGCCCTCGCCACCAGCGGCAGCCAGCAGGTGGGATACGGCTACAGCAGCGCCACGGCCAATCGCTACCACGCTCTGCTCTGGAGTGGCACGGCGGGCTCGGCGGTGGACCTCAATCCGGCGGGCTTCACCGGATCCGAAGCCCTCGCGATCAGCGGCAGCCAGCAGGTGGGAGAAGGCTCCGGAAACGCCACCGGCAACTCCACCCACGCCCTGTTATGGAGCGGTGCCGCGGGCTCGGCGGTGGACCTCAACCCCGCCGGATTCTCCAACTCCGAGGCCTACGCCACCAGCGGCAGCCAGCAGGTGGGATACGCCTGGAACAGCGCCGCGGGCAACAACCTCCACGTCCTGCTCTGGAGCGGCACGGCGGCGTCAGCCATCGATCTAAGTAATTTGCTTCCGGCAGGCTTCTTTGAGTCCCAAGCCTATTCCATCGACCCCAGCGGCGACGTTTTCGGCGGGGCTTTAGACTCCTCCGGCAACTACCACGCCATCGAATGGTCGCCGGCACCCGAACCGGCTTCCCTATCCATGCTGACCCTGGGCGGCCTGACACTGCTGCGCCGCCGGAAAGATCGGTGACCTTCCCGCCGACGGCGCCACCATCGACGATCTTCTCGAATCCACACGCCTCGCCCCCCCCCCGTCCTCATGGCCGAACTCACCATACTCCAAATCCGCGGCACCCTGACACGCCATCCCGGCAATCGCTTCGCACGCTCCTGAAATTGCCCAATTGGAAAAATCTCGCCCGCAGAAGTATGGGTATTACAGTCAAAAACGACGTGCGGTCTATCGACCGTCATGGGCGGGTCCTGCGAATTTTGGCTCCGTTCGTTTTCCGCGCGCGCCGGACAATGGCCGCCAATTCGTCCTCCGTCGTTGCCTGCTGACGAAAGTCTTTCCGCACCGGCTCTAAAATCTCGTCGAATGTTTTATCGCTCAGCAAGTCCCGCGCTATCAATGACCGCACGTATTCCGAAGCGGTTTTCCCCGCATGCTTGGCCTTGCGTTCTATGGCCTTGCGTTCCGCGGGTCGCAATCCCAGATCATTTAAGGCGAGCGATGTCATGACGGTACTATACCATTCGATTCCGCACGATTCACGAGTTTTCGCATGCCTCGCGCAATCACCGATATGTCATCTCATTAATCCCCTCATGTCTGTTCACCAGGGGACCGATGTCGATTCCGCCCCTTTCCCGTTCAAAAGCTCGCCCCCAATTCGACCGATAATCAACAATACGCCGTTCCCCAACCGGATATGAATAATGACGCAACAACCCGCCACCCCCACACTCACTCACCCCACGAGCAATTTCCCCTTCGCTCCCCTCGCCGGCATTCTCCTCCTCGCCTTCCTCGCCCGCTGCCTCCTCGCCGCCAGAACCGACCTCTGGCTCGATGAAGCCTGCAGCGACCTCTTCATCACCGATCCCCGCGGTATCCTCCAGGCCCTCCGCATCGACGTCCACCCGCCCCTTTACTTCCTCATCCTCAAAGCATGGACCTCCCTTCTCGGCGATTCCCCGCTCGCCGTCCGATTCCCCTCCATCCTCGCCGGCACCGCCTCCGTCGCCGCCACCGTCCTCTTCGCACGCCGCCTCGGTGCCGTGCCGCGCACCCTCCTCTGGACCGCCGCCCTCGTCACCGTCGTCCCCATGCAGGTGGCGCACTCCTCCGAAGCCCGCGCCTATCCCTTCCTCTATCTGTTCGTCACCCTCGCCCTCTGGTCCTGGGTCAACGCCGTCGAATCCGGCCGGTGGCGCGACTGGCTCCTGCATGCCCTCACCGTCCTCCTCGGCATCTATACCCACCACCTCATGTGCCCCATGCTCGCCACCTTCTGGATCGCCGCGATGCTCCAGCGTCTCGACCGCCGCCGCTGGCTCCAGATGTGCGTCACCTACTTCCTCATCGCCCTGCTCGCGCTTCCCTCCGTCGCACTCCTCCTCTCGCAAAACCACGCGACTCACGGCGAAGACTGGGTCGCCGACGGCTGGAACTCCCATCCCCACCTCCTCTTCCTCCTCCACAGCCTCGAAGCCCTCGGCACCACCGGCTACATCGTTCTCGGCGACCGCTCCGTCTCCTCGCTCATCTACCAGATCCTCGGCCTCGCCGCGTCCTTCGCCGCCCTCTTCGTTCTCATCCCGCGCCCCACCCTCGCATCCAAATCCGCGCCGCTGGAAATGCGTACCTATATGCCCCTCCTCCTCACCGCCGCGCTCTGGCCGATCCTCTTCCTCTGGACCTATTCCGAATTCCGCCAGCCCCTCTTCGTCTACGGCCGCTACGACATCATCGCCCAACCCGCCATCCTCATCCTCCTTTCGCTCGGACTGAGCCGGCTCCAATCGCTCACCATCCATCGCTTCGGCAAAGCCGCCGGTGCGTGCCTCCTCCTCGCCGTCCTGCTCCCCACCGCCTGGCATTCCATCGCGGAACCCGAGTTGCAGGTCGTCAACCACGGCCCGGGCCTCTTCTCAAAACGCATGGAAGTGCTGCAATCGCTGCATCGCCCCGGTGATCAGGTCATCGGGCTCGATCTCGAATACGCGCCCCTCCTCTATGCGATGAATCAGGAGCATCTCGATCTCCCCCTCCAGAGTTTCCCGGCGGATGTCCGCGAGCACCCCGGCTGGATGATCGGTGATCAGCAACTGCAGTCTGAGCTTCCGAAACTGGAAGCCCAGGCCGTCCGATTCTTCTCTTCAAAAGAGGCGCCATCGCGCATCTTCGTCGCCCTCGACACGCGCCTCGCCGTGCCGCCCGTCGGCGTTCCCATCAGCCCGCGCACGAAGCTGACCCTCTTCTTTTTCGACCAGGCCCGAAAGGCCGGCTATCACTTCAACAAGCCGTCGCCCAAGGTCACCGATGACCTGATCCGGGCCCAACTCGCCTTTCTCGAAAAATGACTTTTTCGCATACCGAACAAAAGTAAAACACCCCTTGACCCGCCCGCCCAATCTGCTATCCTAACTTTGTGCGAACCTCATCCGGAGAAACCGCTATGACCGATGCGGTTCCATCCTTGCTCGTGGACCCCGCTTTGCACCTCACCACCGCCGCCGCTCTGGACCCCCCGCAGGCAACGGGCCCCGGCGGCTTGCCGTGGCTGGTGCCGGGCCAAACCCACGAGTGGTTTCTTGCGAACACCTGCGATGCTCCGCGCGCCGGCAAGGGTGGGTACAAAAACAAATCGTCCTGGCATCCCCCGCTGACGCTCCTCGCCAGCTTCGCCGGCCAGGCGACGCAACAGAGTCCCGCGCGGCGCATCATCTGGATCGGCCGCAACTGCTGGCCCACGCTGCAACTGCTCTGCGCCGTCACGCATGCGCCGGTCGCCGATTCCCTTCGCCGCTCTCTCTTTCTCGACCCCCTCACCGATGCGGAACGCTTCTGGGCGATTGGCCAGGCCCTGCGCTGTCCGGGGATTGCCGCGGTCGTCGCCGATGGCAGTGGCATGAACGAAACCGTCAGCCGTCGCCTCCAACTCGCCGCGGAATCCGGAAGATCGTTGGATAACGACGCCGGAAATGGGCGTGGTAGGGGGGGGAACGGTGGGTGGGTAGGGGGGGGCGCAGTGGGGTTGCTGGCCCGTCCAATGAAGGAACGCGAATCGCCATCCTGGGCTGCCACACGCTGGCAAGTGCATCCGGCATCAGCAGATGCGGGAGATAGGGTGCCGGCCTGGGAAATCGAACTCATCGGCTGCCGCCGGCAGCATCGGGAGCAGGATGCCCCGCTCACATGGTTGGCGACTTGGTCGTATCAGGTGTTCCGTGGAACAGGTGCTCTCCATCTTTCTCCCCGCGTGGGACTTGGAACTGCTGCAACGCAGCAAAGGTCGGCAACAACTGGTCAGACGGCATAAGCCGCTGATCCTCATGGCCACCACCGCGCGCCAGGAAACGGTCGCCCGCTGCTGCGCGCAGTGCGCTGCCACCGGCGTTCGCCCGGGCATGACCGTCGCCGAAGCCAAGGCGCTTTGCCCCGCCGCCCGCGTCGCCCCCTTCGACCCCGACCGCAGCCGCCAGGCAATGTCCCTCCTCGCCAAATGGGCCCTCCGCTTTTCCCCAACTGTGGCCGTCGATCGCCACGTCTCCGGTCGCTTCGCGGATGATGTGCCGGAGGGGTTGCTCCTCGATGTCACCGGTGAGGCGCATCTCTTTGGAAGCGAACATCTGTTGCTGACGGAAATCGCGACGCGCCTGCGCGACATTGGATTCACCGCGCGGCTGGCGATTGCGCCGACCGTTGGGGCGGCGTGGGCGGCGGCGCGGTTTGGTCCGCATCCCCTGGCGGTGGTCGGGGAGGAACAACTGCAGAAGGCGATCGAATCGTTGCCGATCGCGGCGCTGCGGATTTCGCCGGAAATTGCCGCGGGACTGCGGCAGGTCGGCATCGAGCGCGTGTGCCATCTTCTCAACTTGCAGCGTGAGGATCTGCTGACGCGTTTTGGCGATGAGCTGTTATTGCGGCTGGACCAGGCGATGGGGCGGATGACGGAGTTGATCCAGCCGATGCGGGTGGCGGAGCCGATTGCCGTGCAGCGGGTTTTTGAGGGGGCGAGCACGCAACTGGAGGCGGTGATGATCACCGTGCAGGAGTTGCTGGCGTCGCTGCATGAGAAGTTGCTGGAACGGGAGAGCGGGATTCGCGGGGTGCGCGTCGAGCTGAATCGAGTGAATCTGCCGCCGGCGTCGCGGGAACTGGTGGTGGGGCGGGCGACGCGCGATGCGAAGCACGTGTGGAATTTGCTGCGGCCGAAGGTGGAGCAGATGCACCTCGGGTACGGCGTGGAAGCGGTGAAGCTGACGGCCTACTGGGTGGAGCGCATCCGGCATCGGCAGATGGAGGCGTGGGAGACGGGCGAGCATCAGGATACGCACGATCGGGAATATGAGGCGCTGCTGGATACGCTGGTGAATCGCTGGGGGGACAAGCGGGTGCTGCGGGCGCATGCGGTGGCGTCGCATGTGCCGGAGGTGGCGCGGCAGTTCCGGCCGGTGCGCGAGAAGGTGCCGCTGAACGCGGGGGTCGAGCCGACGGACATGCTTTTTCTCGACCGTCCCTCGATTCTGCTGGAGCATCCGGAACAGGCGGAGGTGCTGTTTCTGCAGCCGGATCATCCTCCCGCGCACATGCAGTGGCGCGGCGAATCGCACGCGCTCACGAACGGCGCCGGCCCGGAACGCATTGCCACGGCGTGGTGGGGCGCCCGCCTTTCCAGCACGCGAGATTATTTCAAGATGCAGACGGAGCAGGGGCTGTGGGTCTGGATTTTCCGGGAGTTGGAAACCGGTCGGTGGTTCGTCCACGGCTTGTGGGCGTGATTCTCAAACCAGGTGCCTCATGCCTGAACTGACGAACGAAAAAATCCCGCCGCACTTTGAGCCGCCGGGGGAGCGCGCGCCGGTTGGGCCGTATGCGGAGTTGCAGGTGACGAGCAATTTTTCTTTTCTGCGCGGGGGGAGTCATCCGCAGGAACTGGTGGCGCAGGCGCATCACATGGGATGCCGGGCGATTGCGGTTACGGACATCAACACGCTGGCGGGGATCGTGCGGGGGCATCAGGAGGCGTGCGAGCGTCAGATGCCGTACATCGTTGGCTGCCGGATTCAGATGAAAGAGGAGCCGTTGTCGCTCCTCGTGTATCCAACGGATCGTCCTGCGTACGCCCGCCTCTCGCGCATGCTGACTCTGGGAAAGCGTCGCACGGAGAAGGGGGAATGTGCGCTGTTTCTGCAGGATGTGCTGGAGCATGCGGAGGGAAACCTTGCCATCATCGTTCCGCCGCTGATGATTGAGGGCGCTTTCATCGGAAAGCTCCGCACGCTTCGCGACGCATTCGACTGCGATCGCCTTTCCCTTGCTGCTTCGTGCCTTTACAACGGGCAGGACCAGGCGCGACTCGCCGAGCTTGCGGGGATTTCCCGCACCTCTGCCATTCCGCTCGTCGCCACCAACGATGTGCATTACCACGTGCCGGAGCGGCGGCCGCTGCAGGATGTGCTGACCTGCATTCGCAAGGGGTGCACGATCGAGCAGGCGGGGTTTGAGCTGTTTGCGAATGCCGAGCGCCACATCAAAGGTCCGGACGAAATGCAGCGGCTCTTCCGCGACCATCCGCGGGCGATCTACCGCACGCTGCAGATCGCCGAGCGCGCGAGCACCTTCTCCCTCGAACAGCTCAAATACAACTACCCCTCCGAGATCTGTCCGCCGGGAAAATCGATGATGCAGCACCTGATCGACCGCACGTGGGAGGGTGCGCGCAGCCGCTATCCCGACGGGATTCCCGAAGACGTCCAGCGCCGCCTCCATCACGAATTCCAATTGATCGAAGAACTCAATTACCCCGCCTACTTCCTGACCGTCGACGACATCGTCGCATTTGCCCGCTCGCAGAACATTCTCTGCCAGGGGCGTGGGGCGGCGGCGAATTCGGCGGTCTGTTACTGCCTGGGCGTCACGGCCGTCGATCCGGCCCGCATCGATCTGCTCGTCGAACGCTTCATGAGCAAGGAGCGCGACGAGCCGCCCGACATCGACATTGACTTTGAACACGAGCGCCGCGAGGAGGTGATTCAGTACCTTTACGGGAAGTATGGCCGGGACCGCGCCGCCCTCACCGCCGAAGTCATCTGCTACCGCCGCCGGAGTGCGATTCGCGAGGTGGGCAAGGCTCTTGGGCTCTCGCTGGACTGCGTGGACCGCCTCGCGAAGGATGGCGACTGGTGGGATGACGGCGTGATGAATGCAGAACGCCTCCGCGCCCACGGCCTCGATCCGCACGACCCCACCATCCACAAGGCCGTCCATCTGGCGGGTGAACTCATCGGCTTTCCGCGGCATCTCTCGCAGCACGTCGGCGGGTTTGTCCTCAGCGAATGCCCGCTCTGCGAAATCGTTCCGATCGAAAACGCCTCCATGCCCGACCGCACCATCATCGAATGGGACAAGGATGACATCGACCACATGGGCATGATGAAGGTGGACATTCTCGGCCTCGGCATGCTCACGGCGGTGCGCAAGGCGATTGATCTGGTGAACCAGTGGGACCGGGAGAACGGCGGCGAGGGGAGCCTGCAATTCCACACGATTCCCGCCGAAGACCCGGCCGTTTACGACATGCTGTGCAAAGCCGATTCGGTGGGGGTGTTCCAGGTGGAGTCGCGCGCTCAGATGACGATGCTGCCGCGACTGAAGCCGCGGCGGTATTACGATCTGGTCGTCGAAGTGGCCATCGTACGCCCCGGCCCGATTCAGGGCGGCATGGTGCATCCGTATCTCCGCCGCCGCAATGCCGAGGAGCCGATCGAGTATCCGGACGACAAGATCAAGGCGGTGCTGGAACGCACGCTTGGCGTTCCGATTTTCCAGGAGCAGGCGATGCGGCTGGTGATGGTCGCCGCCGGTTTCAGCGCGGGGGATGCCGACCAGCTTCGCCGGGCGATGGCGGCGTGGAAGAAGAAGGGGGACGTGCTCGAAAAGTTCGGCCGCCGGATTGTCGCGGGCATGCTGAAGAACGGGTACACGCAGGCGTACGCCGACCGCGTCGTCGGCCAGATCCGCGGCTTCGGCGAGTACGGCTTTCCGGAATCGCACGCGGCGAGCTTCGCCCTGATCGTCTATGTCTCCGCGTGGCTCAAATGTCATCACCCCGCCTGCTTCACCGCGGCGCTGATCAACAGCCAGCCGATGGGTTTCTATCCGCCCGCCCAGCTCGTGCGCGATGCCACGAATCATGGCGTCGCCGTGCGACCCATCGATGTCAATTTTTCCGCGTGGGACTGCACGCTCGAACGCAGCGCCGCGATGACCTTTGCCCCGGCGATCCGCCTCGGCATGCGACTCGTCTCCGGACTTCGGCAGGTCGAGACTGAGCAGATTGCCGCTGTTGTTGGGAATCACGGGAAATTCCGGTCGATCATGGCGCTCTGGCGGGCGAGCAATGTCCGCGTGGAAACGCTGCGGCAGCT
>Ga0335069_10000468_pt1 | contig 68395 bp, 65 predicted proteins | sample Lox_Sample_11_FD_206714 | JGI IMG/M metagenome (GOLD analysis project Ga0335069, IMG submission 206714) | Soil microbial communities from Loxahatchee National Wildlife Refuge, Florida, United States - Lox_Sample_1.1 | ecosystem: Environmental > Terrestrial > Soil > Wetlands | place: USA...
CTCCATGTTCCATCAGCAGACGCACCATCTGGGACGACCGTGCCAGCACGGCGTAGTGAATCGCGCGATGCTCGTCGTTCTCCGCCATGTCGGTATTCACCAGTTCCGGCCGCGATTGAATCATGGCGCGCACACGCGCCAGGTCGCCTGCACGCACGGCATCCGCCAGCCGTTTCACGGTAACGCCGTCGACAAATGCTTTTAGCTTGGGCCAACTCTCGAACCCGTAGGCTCGCGCGAGCACAAGCTGGGCATCGTGCAGCGCAAAATGGGCAGGGTTGGCATCGTGGAAGTGGGTTTTGACCTCTGCGACAGCATTGGCGTCACCGGCGGCGAATGCCGTGAATAACTCCTTCGCCTGCCGTTTGAGTTGATTGAGATCGGGATGCTCACGCAGGGCGCGAGTGGGGAGAGATTTCGTCACAATGAGCTCCTTTCGTGGCTCCGCGTCCGCCGCGGTAACCGTTGCGCCCGATGTCCGCTCATTCGGGCAGAAAAGAGTTCATTGAAACTGCAAAAGCGAGTCGACTGGCTCAGGGGGACGCTGTCCTTTCCGCGGACCGGTGGCGCCCTGACGCGCCGTAAAGAATGATAGCATGCCAAGCCAACCGGATTTGCCGCAACGATGTGCCATAATTGCCTTTCCCACATGCCCCAAAAGTACCGATACGAAGAATTCACCTGGCCCGAGATTCGCGAGGCCGTAGCGCAGAACCGCGTTTGCGTGCTGCCGGTTGGAACCGTTGAGCAGCATGGCCCGCACCTGCCGCTGATCACTGACGTGTTGACGGCAACGGAAATGTCGCGTCTCGCCGTGGAACGCATCCCGGCCGAAGCAATCCTCATGCCGCCCGTCTATTACGCCTTCAACGTGCACCATCTCGATTTTCCGGGCACCATCGCGGTAGAAGGCGACACGTTCATTCGCTATGTGACCGACATCGGCAAGAGCCTTGCGCATCACGGGTTCCGCAAGATCCTGTTGGTGAATGGCCATGGCAGCAACGTTCCGTTTCTCGACATCGCGGCCCGCAACATCACCAATGAGACGCCCGCCATTTGCGCCATGGTGCCCTGGTGGAATTTGATTCCCAAGACTCTGATCGCCGAACTGCGCGAGTCCGAGTTCCCCGGCGGCATGGCTCACGGATGTGAGCTCGAAACATCGGTGCTGCTTTATCTGCGCGGTGATCTGGTGCAAATGGAGCATGCGTCCAAGGACATCCACTTCACAAAAACCGAGTTCTTCTATTGGGATCTCGCCGCGCCGTCGCCGGTCTTCTTCCAGGAATGGTTCAGCCGCTACTCGAAAACCGGCACGGTCGGTGATCCGACCAAGGCAACTCGCGAGAAGGGACAAAAGTTCGTGGAAGCCGTGGTAGAGAGAATGGTCGCGTTACTGAAGGAGTTTCGCGCCAGAGAGATCCAGCCGCGCGTGGATCATCACTAACCGGCGCTTTTGCTCGTGCCATAATGTCAGTGGATGTATGGGTACCAAGACGTTGAAGCCCGCCGCCGGAAGCCTTTACGACGAAGATTTCGCCGTCTGGACCAGTAAGACGGCGCGCCTTCTCCGCGAGCGACGCTTTGATGAAATGGATGTCGAGCACATCGCCGAAGAAATCGAGGACATGGGCAAAGCGCGATAAGCGTGAACTGCACAGCCGCTTGGCTGTTCTGATCGTCCACTTGCTCAAGTGGAAGTTCCAACCGGAAAAGAAATCGGCTGGCTGTCGGTCAACCATCGCCACGCAACGAACGGAGATTCAACTGCTGCTGGATGATTCTCCGACCTTGCGCCATTCAGCTACGACGATAGGCGACATCTATCCGCGCGCATTGCAATCGGCAATCGCTCAGACCGGCCTTCCGGCGCGTATGTTACCGCGGGAATGCCCGTTTTCGGCGGATCAGATCCTCGATCTCTCTTTTCTGCCCGAGTAGCTTACTCGTTCAGAAACGCCATCGTCTTGACGCCTGAGATGTCGAATCGCTTGCGGCAGCGCAGGTTTTTGCAGGCCACTTTGTCGTCGAGCAGCACCATGTAGCTTTGTGACTTCTGGAAGCGCGCGCGATCGCGTTCGTCGGCGCCTTGCGGGATGCGATCCTTCTTCTTGCGCACCATCCAGCGGAGTTCGTAGCTTTCGCTCGTCTTGCAATACGGGCAATGCAGGGTGGCCGGCTTGTTAGCCTGCGACTCGGTATAGAACGCGCGCTCGTCCACGCTAGCGTTCCGCCAGTGGAATCCACTTCATTCCCACTGGATTCCCTTTGTATTCCGCGCGCGGGCGAATGAGGCGGTTATTGTGGTACTGCTCCAGCACGTGGGCGGTCCAACCCGACATGCGGCTGATGGCAAACACCGGCGTGAACAGATCCACCGGAATCCCCAACGAGTAGTATGTGGAAGCGGAGTAGAAATCCACGTTCGCGTTGAGCTTCTTTTCGTGGTCCACCGTCTCTTCCACGCGGCGCGACATCTGGTACAGCTCCATGTGGCCGGTTCTCTTACCCAGTTCTTCGGAAAGGGCGCGCAAGTGTGTGGCGCGCGGATCTTCCGTGCGATAAACGCGGTGCCCGAAACCAGGAATCTTCCGTTTGCCTGCCAGTGTTTCCTTGGCGAGCGCGACGGCGCCGTCGGCGCTGCCTGCCTGGAGCAACATGCGAATCACATCCTGATTCGCCCCGCCATGCAGCGGGCCCTTGAGCGCACCGATCGCGGAGGTGATCGAAGAATAGATGTCGGAAAGAGTGGCTGCGGTGACGCGGGCCGCAAACGTCGAAGCATTCAGCTCGTGGTCGGCGTGCAGCGTGAGCGCCACGTCGAACGCACGCTCCATAAGATCGTCGGGCCGTTTCCCGGTCAGGGTATACAGAAAGTTCGCCGCGAACCCGAGATTCGGATCGCCGGGGAGTATTTCTTTTCCACTCCGTAAGCGGTCAAAAGTGCTGACGATCGTGGCCGTCTGCGCCATCAGCTTGACAGCCTTGGTGGCGTTCGCTTGCGGCGACATATCGCGCGCGGCGGGATCGTACAGGCTCAGCATCGAGACAGCCGTGCGCAGCACATCCATGGCCTCCGATTTGCCCACGGAAGCCAGGAACTCCACCACCGGCTTCGGAATGTCCCGCTGGGCCACTAAGTCGGCCTTCAGCCGCTCCAACTCCTCGCGCCGGGGCAAGTGGCCATTCCACAACAGGAAGATCACTTCCTCGAATGTTGCGTTATCGGCTAGGGTGTGGATATTGTAACCGCGATAGCTCAGAATCCCTTCTTCGCCATCGATAAAACAGATTTCGGATTCTCCGGCTACGATCCCTTCCAAACCCGCTGCTTGCGTTGTTAAAGCCATCCCGTTGTTTGCCCCACCTTATTCTAAAACCACCTAACCCCAACCGTCACTCTAATTGATTCGCGGAGACCCCGCATAGCATCCCGGGTATGGGGAAAACCCGATAATCAAATCCTCTTTTTGGACCCACAGCTTCTCCTCGCGATTGCTGCTCGAATCGACCGTAAGGATCACGCCCGACCCGCAGGAGCGACTGCGCGTGGTGTGAAACAACTCAGCCGTCGTACTCGCGCCCTTCGGTCCCCAGTCTTCCATGAAGTTCTTGAACGTATAGTCCCGGCAAGGCTTCGCGTCCGTACAGCCCCATAGCGCGTAGGCGCCCTTGTAGTCCTGTTTGGCCAGCAGTTCCAGAAACGTCTGAACCTGCTTCTCCTCCTTGTGGTTCTTCAGGAGTTGGACAAACCGGATATAACGTTCCAGGATCGGCGTCTGGAAGGTCAACAGGTATAATCCGAGGACGCCGGCCGCAATTGCCCCAATGATTACCAGCCGGCGGGTGCGCTTTTCCCGCTGCTCCTCGCCAGCACCGTAGTTTGCGAGATAGCCGGCCATCGTGTCTCCTCAAACTCTACTTCGGCGCCGGGTACGCTTTGTTGTACGCCGCCAGTACCTCAGCGGTGACGTCCAGCGCCGGCTTGAAGTACACCGTATTGGTAGCGTCCACCACGACGTCGTAGCCCTTCTCTTCCGCAAGCTTCTTGACGACATCCGCCATCTTCTTGACGCTCGCGTTCCCAATCTCCGTCCGCTCGTTATTAAAATCGGTTTGCAGGTCGTCGCTCATGCGCTGTAGGTCGCGCTGTTTCTTCTGACCCTGCGCCGTCAAATCCGCTTCCGCCGACGGCGTAAGTTTGCCGGAGCCTGCCTGCAGTTGCTGCCGGATCCCTTCAATATCGCGTTGTAACGCTTCGAGCTTCTGCTGCTGCGGTTTGTATTTCGCTTCCAGACCCGCCAGAGCCTTCTGGACTTCGTCAGACTCTAATACCGCGCGCTGCAAGCTGATGACCGCAACTTTGCTCTGCGCGGAAGCCGCACCAGTCAAGAGAAATAAAGCGGCGCACCCCACCAGCAAGGTGCTCCCGGGAATTCGAGACATGTACCAAAACTCCTTGATAAGAAGTGTGTTAGATAATACAGGTTAGCACACGGCGGCGCTAGCCGATGACACCCCTAGCGTACCGCGCCGCGCACTGTTTTGGCGTTGGCATCGCGGTTGCGCGCCGATTCATGCGGCGGCTCGGCGAATATTTCATCCAGCACGCGCCCCGACGAACCGCTAGGGGTCTCCACTTCCAGCATGGTTGCCAGCGTGGGTGCAATGTCGTTCACGGCGATCGTCTCGTCAAAGCGGCCGGCCCTGATTCCCTGCCCCATCAGTATCACCGGCACATGCGCGTCGTAGCCGTAAGGCGTGCCGTGCGTAGTGCCATGCGCACCGCTCAGCCAGTAGGGCTCCAGCAGCACGAACAGATCGGCGCTCCGTTTCACGTTAAATCCGTTCATGAGGCGATGGCCAATGCGGTCCTCCTGCACGGTGCCATTCAATAGTTGCTCGCGCGTATACACTCGCCCGACATGCGGGATGCTGAGCGCCGCCTCAGCCGCGGTCTGATTGACGGCCGCACGATCCAGATTCTTCTGCCGAATCAAATCCAGATTCAGATAGATCGCATACTCGCCTGGGCTGACGATCCAGTTCCCTTCCCCGTATTTCTTCGCCAGCGCCGCCTGCACCGTGTCCCTCACGATTCCCGCCGCCATGCGCCCGCCCGGCATATGCCGCGCCTCGTTCACCTCCGGAACCGGTGCCACACCGTGGTCGGCCGTAAACACAACCAGCACATTTTGCATACCCACGCGCCCGTCCAGGAAATGAAACAGCTTGCCGATCACCTGATCGGTTTTGACGGAAATATCCTGCACTTCGGGAGCATCCGGCCCAACTCTGTGGCCGACGTGATCGTTGGCCGAAAAACTGATGGCCAGCAGATCCGTAGCGCCGCGCTCGCCCAGCTTCTCGCCGGCCACGGCATGCTCCGCGAACTGCTCGATCAGCTCGTTCGCAAACGGTGTGTCGAGTTCGGCGTTGTAGAGCTTTGGACCCGCCTCGTTAGGCATCTTCTGATCCATCCACGTCGCGCCTTTGTATCGATCCGCCGGATGCGCGGCGTTGAATTCTCCCGCCCACCCGGGCAATTCGCTGAAGTAATAGGTGCTGCTGATGAAGTTGCCGTTCTTTGCGTCAAACCAGAATGCACCGTCCGCCATATGGCCCGCCGGCAGAATTCCGCTGCGATCCTTGATCGACATGCCAATCACCCGCGAGCGGCCGCCGTCGGCTATTTTCAATTCATCGCCCACCGTGCTCACCAGCAATCGTCTCGGCGAAGCTCCGCCATCCCCCGTGCCGCCTAGAACCTTCACCGAATCATCCGACACGCTGGTGACGGTCTTGCCTGTTTCGCGCTCGTACCATTCGTTTCCGACAATCCCGCTGACCGATGGCAGCGCACCCGATAGAAACGTGCTGTGGCCGACCGCGGTCACCGTAGGGAAGTGCTCGTAATACGCATTGGTGAAGACAGCACCGTGCGTCAGCAACTCATCCAGGCCCTGCTTATATTCGGAACGGAAGCGCAGCAAGTAATCGTACCGGAACTGATCGACGGCGATGACCAGCACGAGCTTCGGTTTCGGCGCCGCCCAGGTCAACGACGCGCAGACGATGAGAAATGCGAAAAGCTTTTTCATAAAACTCCATTCTACTGGCCCAGCTCATGGCAGGTGTTACAAGTTACTGACGCGTGCCGGGTCTTATGGCACGCGACGCAGCCTTTCATTGTGACCGGAATCTCTAAACTCACGGCATCGTGCTCATTCACCGCACCGTGGCAATCCCGGCAATCGATCCCAGCCTTGCGGTGCCGCGCATGACTGAAGAAGACAAAATCTTCCACCGTGTAGATCTGCTGCGAGGGAAACGGTGTGACGTCGTCACCGAGCGACGCCAGCCGCTTGATGGCGGGACTATCCTGCTTCACCGCGCGATGGCAATTCATGCACTTGCCAACCGCCGGGAAAGACGCCCGCTCGCCGGTCTCGACCGAAGTGTGGCAGTAGTTGCACTCGATCTTCAACGGCGCGTGCCGCTTATGGCTGAAATGAACGGGCTCCTCCGCCGCCGCGAGCCACACTACGGCAACGAGAAAGCAACCAACGAATCGGAATAGTTCTTGTTGTATTTGTTTCCTCCACCCGCCGAGATCACCACGTATTGCTTACCCGTCTTCCGTCCCACGAAAGTCATTGGCGTCGCATGCGCGCTCGCCGGCAGTTTCGTTACCCACAATTCCTTGCCTGTATCTTTATCGAACGCGCGAAACCGTGAGTCGTTCGTCGCCCCGATGAATACCAGGCCCCCGGCCGTGACGATCGAACCGCCGATATTCGACGTGCCCGTGGGTGGAATGCCGCGCGCCACCAGTTCATCCACCACGCCCAGCACCGATCGCCATCGAAACTCGCCCTTATCCAGGTCGATGGCGGTCAGAAATCCCCACGGCGGTTTCTGGCATGGATATTGATTCTGGTCCCAGAAGCGCCCGCTCGGGGTGCCCGAATCTATGGGCCTGTAGGGAATCTGCGACCCCGCCGGCCGCTTCACCATGTGGAACATCATGCCCACGTCCATTGAATTCACGTAAAGCGTGTGCGTCTCGGGGTCCCAGGATGCACCGCCCCAGTTGGCGCCGCCGTTGGTGCCCGGAAACAGCACGGTCGGCTTCAATCCGATCGGCGTGTACAGATCGCCCAGTACCGCGTTCTCGATCAGCTTGCTGCAAGACGCGCGCGATTCCGGTGTGACGTCGGTAAGCTCATCGCGCGTCATCTTCTGCCGCGCATAAGGCGGGGGCTTCACCGGAACGGGCTGCGTAGGCCACGCCTGCTCGCCGGGAATCTCGCTGGCGGCAACCGGCTTCTCGACGATGTCAAACAAAGGCTTGCCGCTGACGCGGTCAAACAGAAACGTGAATCCGGTTTTCGTCACCTGTGCTACGGCCGCGACCGGTTTGCCGTCGCGCGTCACCGTGACCAGATTGGGTGGCGCGGGAATATCGTAATCCCACAGATCGTGATGCACGGTCTGGAAATGCCAAAGCCGCCGGCCCGTTTCGGCATCGAGCGCTGTCAGGCAATCGCCGAACAACCCGGCTCCCTTTCGATCGCCGCCGTAGTGGTCGGTCGATGGCGAAGTCAGCGGCAAAAACACGATACCGCGCTCTGTATCAACCGTGAGAATCGACCATGCGTTGATCGCTCCGCGTCCTTTCCATGAGTCGCCCTCCCAGGTGTCGTTGCCGAATTCACCCGGCCTCGGCACGACATGAAATGTCCATAACACCCTGCCTGTCCGTGCATCGTAACCGCGCACATCGCCCAGCGGCCCTTGCGGCGTCCCATCGGCGGTGAGCGATCCGCAAATAATCACGTTCTTGTATACAGCCGGCGGCGACGTCATCCCATATTCCCGGTTGCGATACTGCTCGGCAACGCCCATATGCATATCCGCAAAGCCGCCCACGCCGAAACTATCGTCGGGCTTCCCGGTTTTGGTATCGATGGAAAACAGGCGGCCGTCCAGCGTCCCCAGCATAATGCGCGCCTTGTTACCGTCGGTCCAATAAGCCGCGCCACGGCTGATAAACAGGTTCCGCGGCGTGTCCATGTCGATCTTTGGGTCAAACGCCCACAGCTCTTTTCCGGTCTCCGGATCGAGCGCAATTACGCGCGAAAAAGGCGTCGTGACGTACATGACACCGTCCACTACGAGCGGCGTCGATTCAAATGTGCTGCGCACGGGATATTTCGAGCCGTCGCTGATATCGCCCGTGTGATAAACCCACGCCACCTGAAGCCCGTTCACGTTCGACCGGTTGACTTGCGTGAGCGCGGAATACCGCGAGTTGCCGGGTTCGCCACCGTACGACGGCCACTCTTGGGCGCGTAAGCCGGTGCAAAGGAGAATCACCGCAGAGGCGCAGAGGCGCCGAGAATTGATTTTCATGACACTCTACGTGTTCCAGCCTACTATATGAATCCAAGTTAGACCCTTTGGACCTTCTCTGCGTCTCGGCGGTGAATTTTTGCTACCCTCGACATCTGATGTTCCCCGATGTCGCTCCCATTCGCGCTGGCGAGGAGATTGACGCGCGCGCCTTAGGCGATTTTCTGCGGGGCAAAATCGACGGCGCCGAGCACGGAGTCATCATCGAGCAGTTTCCCGGCGGCCATTCCAACCTGACCTATTTGATCCGTGCCGGAGACCGCGAGTATGTACTCCGCAGGCCTCCGCTTGGCCCCGTGGCGCCCAAAGCACACGACATGACGCGAGAATTTCGCATCCTCGAGGCCGTGCACCCGTTGTTCCCACCGGCCCCAAAAGTTTTTCTGTTATGCGAAGATGCATCGGTCATCGGCGCCACGTTCTTTTTGATGGAGCGGCGGCACGGAGTGGTTCTGCGCCGCGAGATTCCAGCCGAATTCGCGCGCGATCCGGAATTCCCGCGCAAAATCAGCGCAGGTTTCATCGATTGTCTCGCACAACTTCACTCGATCGATATCGAACGCCACGCGCTTGCCGGGCTCGGACGTACCGAAGGCTTTCTCGGCCGGCAGGTGCACGGCTGGACCGAGCGCTGGCAGCGGGCGAAAACCGAAGAGATCCCCGGCATCGACCGGTTGCTTGTTTGGCTGGCCGGTAATATTCCCCGGTCGCCGCGCGCCACGCTTGTCCACAACGATTTCAAGCTCGACAACATCATGCTCGATCCTCATGATCCAGGCCGCGTCGAGGCCGTGCTCGATTGGGAGATGGCAACTGTGGGCGATCCGCTCGTCGATCTTGGCTGCACGCTTTGTTATTGGACCGAAGCCGGCGATCCAGCGATGCGCGGCGGCGCCATGAGCGGCATCACCGCGGAACCCGGATGGCTCAAACGCGCGGATCTGGTGCGCCGTTATGCCGAAAAGACCGCATGCGATGTGTCCAGTCTCGGCTACTACGAGGTATTCGGCCTGTTCAAGCTAGGTGTGATTCTCCAGCAGATTTACTATCGCTATCATCGCGGCCAGACGCAGGACCAACGCTTTCGCGATTTTGACCTGCGCGTTCGCGGCCTGATGATCGCGGCGATGGAGCTTGCGGAGCGCCTGAATTGAGCTCGCTCTATATGATCCGCCACGGCCAGGCCGGCCTGCGGCACGATTACGATATGCTCTCCGAACTCGGCCGCAAGCAGGCCCGCCTGCTCGGAGAATATCTCGCGGCGCAACAGGTTCGATTTGCCGCCGCGTACTGCGGAACTTTGAAGCGCCAGCGTGTCACGGCTGCCGAGGTTCTGGGCGCGATGACGGCCGCGGGCGTGGAAAGTCCGGATCTCGCGATCGACGAGCACTGGAGCGAGTTCGATCTCGACGCCGTGTATCGATCCATCGCGCCGCTGCTCGCCGAAGACGATGCCGATTTCCGGGTGGAGCACGAGAAGTTGCGCCGCAGTTTACAAGAACAGGATTCGGCCGTCCACCGCACCTGGACGCGCAGCGATACGCTCGTGGTACGCGCCTGGGTGGAGGGCCGATACGACGTCCCATGCGAATCCTGGGCAGCATTTCGCCGGCGCGTCTCGGAGCCGCTCGATGCGCTGAGCCGCATGGGGCCGGAAGATTCGGTGGCGATTTTCTCATCGGCCACTCCCATCGCCGTCTGGATCGGCATGGCGTTGGAGCTGACGGGCCGCCACGTGCTGCGGCTTGCCGGCGCCACATACAACACAGCGCTCAACACCATGCGCGCTCGCGAAGGCGACCTGGCATTGTTCAGTTTCAACGGGACGGCGCACCTGCCGGAGCCGCACTTGCGAACGTTTCGATAGAATCGGCTCGAGCCATGCCTGCTACTTTCAGCATCGAACAACTCCGCGCTCTCGTGAACCAAGAAGTCGGCATTAGCGACTGGGTGGTGATCGATCAATCCAGCATTGATGCCTTCGCCGAGGTCACCGGGGATCACCAATGGATCCACACCGACCCTGCGCGCGCAAAAACCGAATCGCGCTACGGCCGTACCATCGCCCATGGATTTTTGACGTTATCGCTATTAAGCAGACTAAGCCACGAAGCCATCGAGGTGAGCGGCACGTTTCGCATGCGCATCAATTACGGCCTCAACCGCGTGCGCTTCCCTGCTCCGGTAGTCGAGGGGTCTCGCGTTCGCGCACGCTTCAAGGTGCAGTCCTGCGAGGATATCGAGGGCGGCCACCAGATCGTCTGGCTAGTGGCCATGGAAGTCGAGGGATCCGAAAAGCCCGCGCTGATTGCCGAGTGGGTTCTCCGCTACTATCGCTCATCGATCTGCGGCAGCAGGTGCTTCTGAATCTTTCCCATGGCGTTGCGGGGTAGTTTGTCAATCGCAATGAACGCGCGCGGCGTCTTGAACGAGGCCAGCGCCGCGCGGCAACGCGTCTCGAGTTCCTCCGACGCCACCGGAGCACACGTGACAATGTACGCCACCGGCACTTCGCCACGCAGCCGATCGGGCAATCCGACCACGGCCGCCTCTGTGATCTCCGGCTGTTCCGTTAGAAACTCCTCGATCTCGCGCGGGTAAATATTGAAGCCACCCGAAATAATCACGTCGCTTCGCCGTCCTACGAGCGTGTAGTAGCCGTCGTGCGAGCGGACCGCGAGATCGCCCGTGCGAAACCAGGCGTCAACGAAGGCTTCGCGCGAAGCCTCGGGACGCTTCCAGTAGCCGCCAAAAATGTTCGGCCCGCGCAGGTGGATTTCACCGGTTTCTCCGTCCGCGGCTTCTTGGTTCTCGGAATTCACCAGGCGCACGGAAACACCTGGCAGAGGAAAACCCACCGTCCCGGCGCGCCGTTCGCCCAGATACGGATTGCTCAAATTCATGAGCGTCTCGCTCATGCCATAGCGCTCCAGAATCGTGTGGCCGAACAGCGCGCGAAAATCTTGCAGAACTTGCACGGCCAGCGGCGCCGAGCCCGAAACAAACAGCCGCATTCCCGTTCCAATCTGGCGCGCCACAGCCGGCGGCGTTTCCAACAACCGGACATAGATGGTCGGCACACCGAAAAAGACAGTCGGCCGAAATTCCGTGAGGATCGCGGCAGCCTTCTGGTGCTCAAAACGCTCCAGAAGCTGCAGCCGGCAGCCGCTAATCAGCCACGTGTGCACGCCGTTCCCGAGGCCGTGAACATGAAACAGCGGCAACGGCACGAGCAGCCGATCGGCACTGGTGATCTGCCAGCACGTGATCAGATTCAGCGCATTCGCGGCAAAGTTGTTGTGGGTGAGCACCGCACCTTTGGAGGCGCCCGTGGTGCCCGAAGTGTAGACAATCGCCGCCGGCGCATCGCCATCTAGCGCGGCCCCCAATCGTGTCGAGCCGTCCGCGGCTTTAGCAGCACGCGCCAGCTCCGGCATATCGCCCGATCCGATGACAGCTTTCGGCTCGGCATCGTGAACAATGTGCTCAATTTCCCGGTCACGATACAGAACATTGATCGGGACAAAGATCACGCCCAGCTTCACCGCAGCCAAAAAGAGTTCGATGAACTCGACGCAATTCGGCAGGTGCACACAGAGCCGATCGCCGCGTGCGAATCCTCGCGACGAAAGCACATGTGCGACGCGATTGCTCTTGTCGTCGATTTCACCGAAAGTCCGGATTTCACGACGGCCGTCACATGCAAGAAAATCGAGGGCCGCGGCGTCCTGCCGGCCTATCAGCGAAAGATCAAAAAGTTGGAGAAGGTTCAATGCCTGGGGCATTATACAGCCCCAGAATGGTTTAGATCAGCGGAGAAACGGACTACCGATTTGCCGTCGAGAGGGAAGCTTCGCCCGTGCCGGCCGTGCGTGATGCTACCGCCTCGCCCAAGCGCATTTCTTTCCAGTCGTAACGGAATTCCTGACCGCAGTCGAGGCAGACAACGTAGGTTCCATGCCGGTGCGTCGCCGACGCCATCCTGTGGCCTGGTGTCAGCGGAAATGTGGTTCTCTGGTGCGAGCAACCGAACAACGAATTCAGCAGCGAGCCTAACATAGTGGCATCCCTTTCCTTACTATACTTAGATACATTTTATCCGCCAAGAGTTTCAATGGAACACACATCTAGAACGTACTGGACGTAAACTTGTGTGAATCGCGACATTTAGCTGAAAAGTAAATGCCGGTGACTCAAACGGCTACTCCTTACTAGCCACTTAGTTCCATTACCAGTAGTGCTACGAGCGGTACGCGCGTTTCACATGCGCAGCTTGTGCGCGATGTCGTCGGCAATCTGCTGGCCGTGAAAGCGCCCATTTTCAATGAAAATCTCGTTGGTGTGCATGCCTGCAACAATCACGCCCGCCAGGTAGATACCCGGTGTCTCACTCTCGAGCGTGGCCGCGTTCGTGCGCGGCCGTTGTGTGGTGGGGTCGAGTGTAACTCCAACTGAATTCAGGAATTGAAGGTCGGGGCTGTAGCCAGTCAGCGCAAAGAGAAAGTCGTTCCTTAAGATAACTTCACCTTCCGGTGTGTCTAGTACTAACGAGTCCGGTCGAATTTCAACAACCTTTGAGTGAAAGTAAGCCTTGATCTCGCCGTTCTTAATTCTGTTTTCAATATTCGGTCGAATCCAATATTTCACTTTCTCGGATATTTCGCCGCCGCGATGAATGAGGGTGACTCGCGCTCCCGTCCAGAACAGTTCGAGCGCCGCGATGGCCGCTGAGTTTTTTGCCCCAATCACCGCAACGTCCTGGTTGTAATAGGGATGTGCTTCTTTGTAGTAGTGAATTACCTTGGGCAGATCTTCCCCAGGCACATGCAGCAGATTGGGCACATCGTAATATCCTGTGGCGAGAATCAACTTACGTGCGCTATAGGTGTGACGGCAATTCAGGCGGTCTGTTGTGTGCACCGCAAATGCGCCGTCAGCTCCGGCGATGTTATCTACTTTCTCGTATTGGTGGATATCCAGCTTGTAGTGATCGGCCACGCGCCGGTAGTATTTCAACGCCTCGATGCGATTCGGCTTCTCATTCAGGCTGGTCATGGGGATATCGCCGATCTCCAATAGCTCCGGCGTCGTGAAAAACACCATGTTCGTCGGATAGTGATACAGCGAGTTCGTGACACAGCCTTTTTCGATCAGCACCGCGTTCACGCCACGGCGTTTCAGCTCAATGCCGCAAGCGAGACCCGTCGGGCCTGCGCCGATCACGATCACATCCAGCGCATTCACAGCTTTGCTTCAACCTCCGAATAGACCGCTTCGAGCGCGGCCGACAGCGCCGCAGGATCTTTGCCGCCGCCCTCGGCCATATCGGGACGTCCGCCGCCCTTGCCGCCAACGGCCTGCGCCACTGCTCCTACCAGCTTCCCCGCGTGGATTTTACCAGTGAGGTCTTTAGTCACAGCGGAGACGATGGAGACATTGGAATCCTCGGCCGACGCCAGCACCAGCACGGCGGTCTTCCACTTGTTTCGCAATGAGTCGGCAAGCGCGCGGAGTTGCGCGCGATCCATGCCATCCAGACGCACCGCCAGAACGCGGGCATCCTTAATTGTTCTTGCCTGACCCTCAACTTCACCAGCGGCGGATTGCGCCAGTTTATTCTTGAGCCGGTCGATTTCCTTTTCAAGCGCATGCTCGCGCGTGATCAGCTTCTCCACGTGCTCCACCAGCTCCGGCTCGGAGACCTTCATCATGTTGGCCATGCGTTGCAACACGTCGTTGGCCTGCTGGTAGCGCTCCACCGCTCTCTCTCCGGTCACGGCTTCAATGCGCCGCACTCCCGCCGAAATGCTGCTCTCGTATACAACCTTGCATACGCCAATATCGCCGGTGCGCGAAACGTGCGTACCGCCGCACAACTCTTTGCTGAACCCCGGAACGGAAACCACGCGCACACGATCGCCGTACTTCTCGCCGAACAGAGCCATGGCGCCTGTGCCGACAGCCACGTCGAGCGGCATCACCTCGGTATCGACCGCGATGTTCTCCAGAATCTCGCGGTTCATCAGCCGCTCCACCTCTTCGATCTCCGGCTGGTCCATGGCGGTGTAATGCGTGAAATCGAAACGCAGGCGGTCAGGCGCTACAATGCTGCCGGCCTGTTTGACATGGGTGCCCAAAACCTTGCGCAATGCCGCGTGCAGCAGGTGAGTGGCGGTGTGGTTGCGCATAGTCGCATGACGCACGGGGTCGTTCACACGCGCCCACAGCTCGTCACCCACATGGATCGGGGCATGCGCCACGATGCGATGGACGGAGAGTCCCGGTAGCGCCGGATAGGTCGTGTCGACTTCCGCCAATTTCTCGCCGGCTTCGGAGAACAGCCCGCCTTGATCACCCACCTGGCCGCCCGTCTCGGCGTAAAATGGCGTCTCATCCAAAACCAACTCCGCGCGAACGCCCGGCTCGACGTGATCGACAGCCTGCTGATCCACCAGCAAGCCCACCACGCGGGCATGCGATTCCAGGTGATCGTATCCGACAAAGCGCGTGCGTCCCTTTTCCAGCAAGGCTTGGTAGGCCGGGGCTACGGTTCCCTTTTCCGCGCCTTTCCAGCTCGCGCGCGCGCGCCGCCGCTGCTCATCCATCTCGCGCTCGAATCCTTCGCGATCAATGACCAGGCCGTGCTCCCGCGCCATGTCCTCCTGCTCATCGAGCGCCAGGCCATAGGTGTCGTACAGCTTGAACGCCACGGCGCCCGGCAGCACGCTATCCGAGAGCGATTTCACGGCGTCGTTGAACTCCTTCTCGGCCACCAGAAACGTCGTGGCGTAGCGATGCTCTTCGTCCTTGACGACGCGCGCCACCTGCTGCACCGTGTCCATCAGCTCGGGATATCCAGGCCGCATCAGCTCGGCAACGAAGCCGGTCAATTCGTAAAGGAAGGGCTGCTCGACGCCCACCATCCTCGCGTTGCGCATCGCCCGGCGCATGATCTTACGCAATACATAGCCGCGGCCTTCGTTTGAGGGCAGCACGCCATCGTGAATAAGGAAGTTGGTAGAGCGCGCGTGGTCGGCGGTGATGCGCAGCGCCGTGTCTACTCTGGGATCGGTGCCCAACGCCACATTGCCGAATAATTCCGCACCGCGCTCCATGATGGGCCGCAGCAGATCCGTGTCGTAGACGGAAAGCTTGCCCTGCATGACCGCAGTCATGCGCTCCAGTCCCATGCCGGTATCCACTGAAGGCCGTGGCAGCGGCGTCAGCACACCCGACGCATCGCGGTTGAACTGCATGAAAACCAGATTCCAGATCTCGACGAACCGATCGCCCGCGTCGCTTGGAAACTCTTCGTGTTCCCGGCCCGGGGAAGCCGCTTCGACGCCCATGTCGTAATGAATCTCCGAGCACGGGCCGCAAGGACCGGTGTCGCCCATCTGCCAGAAGTTGTCTTTTTCGTCCAGCCGGAAGATGCGGCTCTTGGGCACGCCGGCTACCTTTTGCCACAGCTCCTCGGCCTCGTCGTCCTCGCGGAAAACCGTGACGTAGAGCTTTTCTTTCGGGAGGCCGAACTCCTTGGTGACCAGGTCCCAGGCAAACTCGATGGCGTCGGCTTTGAAGTAGTCACCGAACGAAAAGTTCCCCAGCATCTCGAAAAAAGTCAGATGCCGGCGCGTGTACCCGACGTTCTCCAGATCGTTGTGTTTTCCGCCCGCGCGCACGCACTTTTGCGATGTCGTGGCGCGCTTGTAATCGCGCTTCTCCATCCCTAGAAACACTTCTTTGAACTGGTTCATCCCGGCGTTGGCAAACAACAGCGTCGGATCGTTCGCCGGAACCAGCGACGAGCTCGGCACCACGCGATGGCCGCGGGCAGAGAAAAAGTCCAGAAACTTTTGGCGGATTTCGTTACCTGTCACAGAGATCCTTCAGAAAGAGGTGATCTTTTTATTTTGGCACAGGCCAAGCGCGGACATCCGCCCCGCATGGCTAACTGAGGTTAGTGCAGGCTCAACTCGCCGGCCGCCAGCACTTTGCCCTTCGACTGGTCCTGAACGAAAACCACCGCGCTGATGTTCTCGGGCTTCCAATTGTCCGCCAGCTTCACCACCGTATCGGTAGAAAACGCCTCGCCGGGCTTGAGTTTGCCGATGGGCGTCAGCCGCCGGACCACCGCCGTGTGCTTTAAATTGCGGCCCGCGTTCTCGCCGCGTGCCACATCCGATGCCAACCTGCTCTCGGTGATCGCGAGCAACACATCGCCCGATGATTTCGACGCGGCGACCTGAACAGCCAACGCTGCCTGACCGCTTGATTTCTCTTTCCAGGTAAGCTGTACCGCGATCTTAGGCCGCCGCGCCGATTTCGCCAACTCGCGCAGCGCCGTGTCCGAGTCGCTGCCCACCAGCTCATGTTGCCCGTCGATCACCATCTGCGGCGTGTAAGGTGACTCGACGCGAAGCCAGGCGGCATACTGTGTCTGCCTGGCTGTAAAGTCCGCCGACGAAAACGGATCACGCCAGCCTTGCCGGTCCCAGTAATCCACGTGCTCTTCGAGGGCAATGACGTTGACGCCGGCGACGGGTTGTGCGTCGTTCAGCTTCATGAGGAATGCGTCGGCGGGCGGACAACTTGAACAGCCCTCGGAGGTAAACAGCTCCACGAGCACCGGCGTGCGCGCCGGCTGGGTGGTGTCCGCGGCGAAGACCGGCGCCACGGCCAACAAAAGTGTCAACAAAGCCTTCATGCCTATTAGATCCACTGTAGCGCTTTCGGTTTCGTTGCTTCGCTGGAAGCCGCGCTCCTAAATGCGACAATGATGCTTTGCGCCTCGCACTGATTGGATACGGCAACGTCGGACGCGCGCTGGCCGCTCTTATCCGCCGCAAGCAGTCGGAATATCCGTTCCGGATCGTCGGGATTCATACCGCACGCCACGGCACCGCGATCGAAGCACGTGGACTTCCGCTCGAACCGAAGTTTGGTCCCGCCGCGAAATCGATGGAAGAGTTCCTAGCTAATGCGCGGGCCGACACGGCCGTTGAGTTGACTACTTTGAACCCCGTCACGGGCCAGCCGGCCATCGATCATATCCGCGCCGCCTTTGCCCATGGCATGCACGTAGTCACTGCCAACAAAGGCCCCATCGCCCATGACTATGCCGCGTTGCGGGAAGAAGCCCGCGGCCAGCGGCTCATGTTTCGCTTCGAGGCGACGGTGATGGATGGCGCCCCGGTATTCAACCAGGTGCGCAACAATCTGCCCGGAGTGAAGGTACTGGGCTTCACGGGCGTGTTGAACTCCACGTCCAAGATCGTAATCGAGACCATGGAGCAGGGCGGCACTTTCGAGGAAGGCCTTGACGCCGCACGCCGCATGGGGATCGCCGAAGCCGACGCCAGCTACGACGTGGAAGGCTGGGACTCCGCCGCAAAAACCGCCGCACTGGCCAACGTCCTGATGGACGCACGCACCAACCCACAAGCAATCTCGACCCGCGGCATCACACGCCTCACGCCCGAGCGCATCGCGGAGCTCAAGCGCGACGGCAAAACCGTGCGCATCGTCAGCCGCGCCAAGCGCACGGGAAGAGGCATCTCGGCACGTGTGCGCGCCGAGGTGCTCGACAAGAACGACCTGCTCGCGGCGCTGCACGGCACATCGAACGTGCTCTTGTTGCACACGGACTTGATGGGCACTGTGGGTACGGTGTCGATCTCGCCCGCGGTGGAGCAGACGGCTTATGGCGTGTTCATAGACCTCGTCGACATCCTGCGCGCGATAAACTCATAGGCCGTGAAGCTTCTCTCGTTTCTTCATCAGGGCCAACTGCATGCTGGAGTGCTGACGGGCGGAGGCGTCGTGTCGATCCAGGAGATCAACGCCAGGCACGGGACGCGCGTACCGGACGATCTGCTCGAAATCATTCGCACCGGCGCGCACACGGCGATTAACGCAGCCGATGTCACACCGTTGCCGTTCGCAGAGATTATGCCGCGCCTGCCGTATGCCGTTCCGCCCAAGATCTGGTGCATCGGCCTCAACTACCGCTCGCACGCCGAAGACATCCAAGCGGTGCAGCCCGAAGAGCCCGGCAGCTTCATGAAACCGGCCTCGTGTATGTTTCAGCCCGGCGAAGACATCATTCTGCCGCCAGCGTATCTATCCAACGACGTGGATGCCGAAGGCGAGCTCGGCGTCATTATCGGAAAGACTTGCCGTTTCGTGCCCGCGGCCGATGTTCGCGACGTGATTTTCGGCTACACCACGACTCTCGACCTCACGGCGCTCGATGTTCTGCGGAAGAATCCCCGCTATCTCACGCGCGCTAAGAGTTTTGACACATTCTTCAGCTTCGGTCCCGTAATTGTGACGGCGGATGAAATCTCGGATGTGGATGCGCTCGAAGTGATCACGGAGCACAACGGCGGAATCTGCTCACGCGATTTTGTGCGGCACATGCATACGCGGCCGTATGAGCTGGTCCGCTTCCACAGCGACTACATGACCCTCCACCCCGGCGACCTGATTTCCACCGGCTGCCCCAAAGGCGCGCGTGTCCGTCGCGGCGACCGCGTGCGGGCACGCATCGAAGGGGTAGGAACGCTGGAGGCGAGGGTTACAGGCCCGTCGTCGTAAGTGCTAAACTGAGCTTGTGCCAGCATGGCTCAAACGCTTCATTCTGTGGGATTATCCGCGGGCGTCATGGCAGTTTGACGTGATGGTCGGGTTGATCCTGGCCTTCATCTTTCTGACGCCGCGAAGCTGGTTTCGCGACCAGCCGCGTATGCCTCAGGCAAGTCAGGTGACCTTGTTGGGCGGCGGGCATGGGAATGACGTTTTGTGGATCGATCCTGAGTTGCTTGCAGGTATACCGGAAACTCAGCGGGTCGGAAAGCTGACCGAGATTTTAAAGAGCAAGCCGGAGATCGTGAAAGGCCGTTTGGGGAAAACTCCGGCCATTACCGACGTAGAGCCTATCCTGAACTCGGAAGGGGAAGTCCAAGGTTATTGGGCGTTTGCCAAGCCTTGAGCTCTTCTTCCTGTACCCGATTGCCAAACACGTGGCGTCTTAACTGAGACAAACGGGATGCGTTTGCGAGTAGCCATCATTCTGACGGTTCTGGTCCGTGCGGCTGCGTACTCCGCTGCGGCTGGTTCGCTGGACGACGTGCTAGCGCGCATGGATCGGGCTGCCCCTGCATTCAAGGGGCTCTCCGCAGATCTGACGTCGATGACACACACGGCTGTAATCAACGAGGACGATACCGAAAAGGGCAGAATCCTGCTCAAGCGCGGGAAACGGGATATGTCGATGTTGGTCGAGTTTACCGAGCCAAACTCGAAATCCATCGCCGTCCATGATCGCAAAGCCGAGATCTACTATCCGAAGCAGCAAACAATCGAAGAGTACGATATCGGCCAGTATCAAGCGCTGCTCGATCAGTTCATGCTCATTGGATTCGGCACCTCTGGCAAAAAGCTTGCAGCGGCATATAACATGAGGGTGCTCGGCACGGAAAGCGTGGCAGGGATGTCGACCACGCACCTGGAGCTAATCCCGAAGTCGGCCGAAGTCCTTAAGAATTTGAAGAAGCTGGAGTTATGGATTCCTGAATCGGAAGGTTACCCGGTGCAACAGAAGATTTATCTCGCGGCGGGAGACTACCGCCTTTTTACCTACACTAACGTAAAAGTGAATCCCCCACTCAGCGAACAGGATCTAAGGTTAAAAGTGCCTAAAGGCACCCAGCGCGTGTCTCCTCAACGTTGAACTTCCTTTACGAATGTCCAAAAATAAGTCATCCAGATTGCAATTTTTAGATTGGGCGCGCGGTTTCGGCGCCGTCATCATGCTGCAAGGCCACACATTTCATTCGCTGCTGCGGCAGGATCTGCGCACGTCGAGCACGTTTGTGCTATCCGATTTTCTCGGCGGGATGCCGTCCGCCATTTTCCTGTTTCTCACCGGTGTCACACTGGCGTTTTTGATGGATAGCCGCGAACGCCAGGGCGCCTCCGCCGGCCAGCGCGTGGTTGCTTCGTTGCGCCGAGCGGGCTACATTCTGGGCCTCGCGTTTCTGGTGCGGTTGCAGCTCTGGCTTTTCGGCCTTCCGGGCAGCCCATGGACGGATCTGCTGCGCGTGGATGTGCTGAATTGTATGGGAGTCGCGTTGGCGGTGCTTTCGGTGATGGCGGTTTTCCGCACGGTGGAGCGAGTTCGCTTGTGCGCGGTTCTCGGATTGGCCATCGCCGCCGCTTCGCCGCTGGTTTCGCAATTGGATTGGTCGGGCGTGCATCCGCTGATAAAGGCGTACGTCGCGCCTGATTACGCATCTTTCGGATTTTTCCCGTGGGGCGCCTTTGTAGCGTTCGGCGTGAGCCTGGGCAGCTTGATCCGTATCGCGTCACATGACGAGCTGGAGCGCGCCATGCAGTGGTTAGCGGTGATTGGTTGCGCTCTGATCGTAGTTTCGCAGCGGCTCTCAGATCTGCCTTCACTTTACGGAAAGTCCGAATTCTGGCTCAATAGCCCGTTCATGATCCTGATCAAAACGGGCGTCATTCTTCTGATCGTGGCGTTTGCGTTTCTGTGGAACAAGCACACGTCGGACAAGTGGAGCTGGGTGCGGCAGTTGGGCGCCAGTTCCCTGCTGGTCTACTGGGTGCATATCGAACTGATCTACGGCCGCTGGCTGGGCTTCTGGCACATGAATCTAAACATCGGCCAGTGCGCCGTCGGAGCCATTCTCATGATTACCTCCATGGTGGCTCTGTCGTGGGTGCAGAAGCACTGGGCGCAGGTTCGGGAGTTCTTCGGATCGCTCCGGCAAGAACCGGAGCCGGTGCGCGTTCCAGGGGATTAGCTATTTTTTCTGCGCCGCGCGCACGATGATGTGCAGCGCGCGATATCCTTCGTCTTCGTGGGTGTAGCGGACGGTCACTCGCGCCTTCAGCTTCAGCTTTCCTTCGATGCGCGTTTCCTTGGTAATCAGAAACGTGCGCGTCTCGGAGGTCTTTCCCAGCACGGTTTTGAGAACCGTGAGCTTTTCCTCATCCATCAGTGTGATGGAGCCAGAGAAATATTCGTATTTGGGCTTGACTTGGGTTTCCGCGGCGTCTTGAGCCGCGAATGGAGCGGTTGGCGACAGCAAGAAGAGGAGGGCGCCGGCCGCGAGACGAAGCACAATATCAGCTTATTCTAAGCAAATGAACGGAGCGGCAAAACAAGAATTAAAGTTCGTTCATCCCGGAGGCTACCGGAATATCGGGTTCAGACGCCAGGGTGGCCGCTGACGAAACGGGCAGCGAAATAGTGAACCGGCTGCCGCTGCCGGGAGAGCTCTCCACCCGCACGTTCCCGCCGTGGGCCTTGGCAATCCAATCGACAAAACTCAGTCCGAGTCCGAGACCCCTTTCCCGGCTGGACGATTCACCTCCAGGCACACGGTAGAAACGGTCAAAAATGTGTGGCAGGTGGTTACTTGGAATGCCGCACCCGGTATCCTGGACCACGATTTCCAACGCCTCAGGCCCGGCTTTCAGGCTGACCGCAACCTCGCCTCCCGCCGGGGTGTACTTCATAGCATTGGAAAGCAGATTGGAAATCATGCGCTCGATCTGGATCCGATCGACTTCCGCAAAACACGCGCGCAAATCCGCGGTGAGCCGCACTCGCGCTTCTTCATACGGAATTTGGAACTGATCCACCACGTCAGCCACCAGGTCGGACAGGTTCAGCCGCGTCTTCTGGAGGGCCAGTTGCCCGGACTCGGCCTGCGAAAGCAGCAAAAGCGCACGGACAATCTGGGACAGGCGCTCCACGTCCTGTAGCGAGTTGAGCATGGCTTCGCGGTACTGGTCTGCGCTGGAGGCGGTGAAGAGAGCTACTTCGAGCTGGCCGCGAATCGCGGTAATCGGGGTACGGAGTTCGTGGGAGACGTCCGTCGAAAACTGGCGGATCTGGTTGAAGGAACTTTCCAGGCGCTGGATCATGCGGTTGAAGGTAGCAATGAGGTAATCGAGTTCATCGCCGGCGCCGCGCGAAGGGATGCGCAGGCTGAGGTTGGAGCCGGAAATCCGGTTGGCCGCTTGTGCGACCTCGAGCACCGGCGTCAGGGCGCGCGCGGCGAGAAACCATCCGAGTAAGCACCCGCTGAGAAGCACTATCGGAATCACAGCGACATAAGTCCAGGTGAACTTATCGAGGATCAGTTGATTATCGCCGAGGCTGCGGCCGATGGCGACGAAGAACGGCAGCTTGTTGTCTTCGCTCATCACGGCGCCCGACCGTATGAGGTAGGGAACGCCCCTCGAGCTTTTTCGGACCTCCCAGTGCGGTTGGCCGGAGGCGATGATGGAAGCAATCTTGGCGGGAGAATCGCGGCCAATCGATTCGTACGCTTCGGAGGTTTGCAGATTGCCTTGCTGCTGGTCGGTAAGGACACGACCCTGAGCGTCCGCGACGAAGTAGACGCGCTGGAGTCTATCGATGAAAAAGCTTTCGTCCGGCAGGTCACGATCGTAAAACCAGAAGGTTTTGTAGACGCCCTGCTCCTTCTCGATGCGAAGGTACCCTAGAAGGCCCGCCCACTCCTGCTCGAGCGCATCGCGGATTTGGGAATCGAGGCTGGCGGCCAACTTCTGGCGAAAGATCGCACCAACGCCGATCAGCATGAAACAAAAGAACAGCGCGTAACCCACCGTCAGGCGGAAACGCAACGAGCGTGTGATGCGCCGGAAATCGCGAGATCGCGCCAAAGCTACACCTGCTGTTCGGCAGCCGGCGCGGGAGGCTGCGCGGCCGCGGGCTTATCCGGAGCCTCAATCATGTAACCGATGCCGCGCACGGTTTGAATCAGCTTCACGGGATACCGATCGTCGATCTTACTGCGCAAGTGCCGGATGTAGACGTCTACGATATTGGTCAGCCCGTCGTAATCCATGTCCCAAACATGCTCGACGATCATGGTGCGGCTCAGCGGACGCCCCTTGTTGCGCATCATGTATTCCAGGATTCCGAATTCTTTGGGAGCGAGGTCGATCGTCTCGGCATTGCGCGTCACTTTGCGGCGCACGCAATCGACGGTGAGGTCGGCTACCTGCAATCTCTCCGGCGCCGGCTGGCCCCGGCGTAACAGGGCCCGCACGCGGGCCAGCAGTTCGACAAACGCGAACGGCTTCACCAGATAGTCATCTGCGCCCTGCTCGAGTCCCTTTACGCGATCGTCCACCTGGCCGCGCGCACTCAATATCATCACCGGCGGTCCGACCTTGCGGCTGCGCACGCGCTCCAGAACCTTCAACCCGTCCATGTCGGGCAGCATTAAGTCGAGGATGACCAGGTCGTAATCGGTGGAGTGAATGAACTCGATCGCCGTCGCCCCATCGCCGGCCGCGTCCACCGCATAGCCTGCCCCCTGGAGGCCACGCGTCAAAAAGTCGGCAATCCGCTTTTCGTCTTCGACCACGAGAATGCGCATCTGCCTTATTCTACGCCTCCGAACCGCCACGAGTTACTTTGGACCGCATGTTAGACTGTAGCCGGCAAGAATGCTCGCGCGAGCATTCGAAAGCGAGCCGCGGCGGACCGCCGGATGATTCGGCCGGACCGGTACCGGTAGCGGTGCTAACTTCTTCATTTCCCAACCAAGAGCAAGGCAGATAGCTCCGCCGGAGCACGCGGCGCCGGTTATGATCCGCCTGTCCGATGGCCCGCCGCCGGTCACCGGCCAAGGTGCGGTGACAAATGCGCGTTGACGAAAGGATTCCCGAATGATCGAGACCCGACACCCCGATGTTCACACGCCCTGGAGGCCATGGTCGGAGGAGCAAACACTCCATGTGGCCGTGGCTTACAGCAACCCCGTGCGCTGGACCACGCGGCGCGTGCTGATGAACGACTTCCGCCAGCACATGCATGCCAGCGCTAATGTGGTGCTGCACACCGGGGAGTTGGCTTACGGCGACCGGCCGTTCGAAGTAACGGGTGACGACCCGAACGACGTGCAGCTTCGGACCTCCCACGAGCTATGGCACAAGGAGAATATCCTCAATACTGTGGTGCAGCGGTTCCCGCCGAACTGGCGTTACGGAGCCGTGATCGACGGCGACTTCCACATGACCCGGCGGGACTGGGCGCTGGAGGCCATTCACCAGCTTCAGCATTATGATTTTGTCCAACTTTTTTCGAGTTACTCGGATCTCTCCGCCGCGCATCGGCCATTCCGCATCATGGCCAGCTTTGCGCACAATTACGTGAACCGCGCTTCGAATACCGAGTACCGGTCGATGCTGCGCGCCGCCGCAGCTTCCCCGTACGGCTACTACGACATGCCGCCAAAGGCAACACCGGGCAAACCGGCCCCGTGGTCAGTCGGAGCGACCGGCGGCGCGTGGGCATTCCGGCGTTCGGCATTCGACGCCGTCGGCGGGCTGCTGGATACGTGCATTCTGGGGTCGGCAGACTGGCACATGGCGTTCGGCCTGGTGGGGGCGGCGGATTCGGCTGCGGAATTGAAGTGGTGCAGCAAAGGCTATGTGGAATCCGTGCTGCGGTGGCAGCAGCGCGCCTCGGTGCTCAAGCAAAACGTAGGCTGCATCGATAACCACGCCATCCACTACTTCCATGGATCGAAGCTATCGCGCGCCTACGGCAGCCGGTGGCGCGTGCTGCTCGACAACGACTACAACCCGCGCGTCGATATTTCCCGAGATTGGCAAGGCATCTACCAGTTAACCGGGAATAAGCCGCGGCTTCGCGACCAGATCCGCGCTTATTTCCGCGACCGCAACGAGGACTCGCCGGAAATGTCAGTGCAAGAAAGACCGTTGGTGTAAAGCCCTTCCATACTGTTCCGTCCCTTCGCCGATTCTGTTAGCCTGGATCGACGATGGCGCATACCGAGCACCATTTCACCGCGACCGACGTGGTTCGCGATATCGTGATTGGCATGTCGGACGGGCTGACGGTTCCGTTCGCGCTCGCGGCCGGACTTTCGGGCACGGTGCGCTCGGCCAACATCGTGGTGGTTGCGGGCTTCGCCGAGATCGCCGCCGGCTCCATCGCCATGGGGCTCGGCGGGTACCTGGCCGCGAAGACCGACGTAGAACACTATCGCGCCGAGGAGCAGCGGGAGTACCGCGAGACCCAGGAAAAAACAGAGATCGAAAAACAGGAAGTCGCCGAGATCTTCCACAGCTACGGGCTGAGCCCGGAGCAGACGGTGCCGGTTGTCGAGGCTATCAGCTCCGACACCAAGCGCTGGGTGGATTTCATGATGCGCTTCGAGCTTGGTCTGGAAGAGCCCGACGCCGATCGCGCACGCAAGAGCGCCGGGCTCATCGCGGCATCGTATGTCGTCGGCGGGCTCATCCCCCTTTTCCCCTACATGGTTTCGCGGCAGGTGCAAAGCGCACTCTGGATTTCCAGCGCCATCACACTCCTCGCCCTATTTGTTTTCGGCCTAGTGAAGGGACGATTCACCGGCGTCTCGCCCCTGCGGGCCGGTTCACAAACAGCACTGATCGGCGGCCTCGCCGCGGCAGCCGCGTTCGGTATCGCGCGGATGATCTCATAAACCTCATGCAGAAACAGGAGCAGCCATGATCCAGCTCAACAGCACCAGCGACCGGACGCTCTACGAACACGCCCTTGGATTCGCGCGGCGCCAATTGCGCGCCCTCATCGACCGGGATCCGGATTTCTATCCCATGTATACCGTGCAGGGGCGTTGGCGGCACGGGGGTGAGGCCTGGACGAACTGGTGCGAAGGCTTTCTGCCCGGGATGCTGTGGATCATCTCGGCGCGCGAGCCGGACGACCAGGCAGGGCGCTGGTGGCGCGAGCAGGCTATCCGTTACACGCAGCCGCTCGAATTGCGCCAGTTCGATCGCGCCGTCCACGATCTCGGATTCCTGTTCATGTCCACGTACTATCGTTGGCGGCATTTGACGGGCGATCCGAAGCTGCGCGAAGTGCTGATTGAAGCCGGCCGCACGTTGGCCATGCGGTTCCGGGAGAAGGGCGCGTATTTGTCTTCGTTTGTGGGGGAGAATTCGCTGTTCATCGACATCATGATGAACGTGGGGATCATTTTTTACGCCGGCATCGAAACGCGCGACGCGAAATTGATGGATGTCGCGACTCGTCATTGTCTGACGACGCGACGAGTGCTGGTGCGCGGCGACGGCTCCACGGCTCACGAAGGGCTGTTTGATCCGGAAACGGGCGCGTTCCTGGGCCAATCCACACACCAGGGTTGGCGGAACGATTCCTGCTGGTCGCGTGGCCTTGCGTGGGCATTGTATGGATTCGGAACCGCGTATCGCTGCACGCGAGATGCACGCATGCTGGAAACCGCCGAGGCTTGTGCGGCGTTCTATATCGAGAAGACGCCGGCCGACGGTGTGCCGCCGTGGGATTACGATGCGCCCGCCGAGAAGCAGACCCTGCGAGACACATCGGCCGCGGCCATTGCGGCGTCAGGCCTGTTGCAATTGGCGCACCTGGCCTCGGATCGCATCAAGGGCCGCCACTTCGAGGTCGTGGCGCGCCGCATCCTGAGTTCGCTCTGCCGTAGCTACCTGGCGGAAAGCGATCCTCAATGGGAGGGTATTCTCAAAGGCGGCGTGTATCATGTGGCAAAGAATCTGGGGGTCAACGAATCGGTAATGTGGGGCGAGTACTTTTTTGTGGAGGCGCTGGATCTGGTGCTGCGGGAAGGAGATTAAGCTACTGCGCTACCGGCAGTCCCGGCAGTTCCCTGTGGCGGTCGCGGTCGATTCCGTTGGGAAAGAAGCGCGTTTCGAACCGCCGCCAGTAGAAGCCGAACACGTTCAACTGCGCGAGCTTGGGCAGGGCCGTGACGAGCGCTTGCGAGTCGCCGGTTATGGAGGCTGTCTCTCGCTCTGCCACGCGGTCAAAACGGCGCCAGAGCAAGTAGAGAAACAACGGCGTGAGCCACACTAACAGCGGTCCACGGATGGCCCAGGGCAGGATGCCGGCTACGATCCCTAAGTGCGAGAAGCGATGGATCACGGGCAGCGCAGCGGCCGCCAGGCCCACGATGATGTCGTAGTGATGCCGGTGCTCGTGGACGAAGGCGCGCACCAGTACGGCTTCGGTTTCCTGTTTTTGCAGAAAGTGCAGCATCGCCTCGGACACAAACAAGCGCCGTCCGCGAATCATGTAAGCACCGCTCAACCGCCCTTCGGCGGAAGGCAGGAGGTAGACTTCCTTGAGTGTGACGCCTGCCTTCGTAGCTAATTCGAGGATGCTGGTGCGCAGCTCGCCGGCCGGCAACTCGTAGCGGCGGAGATCCTGAAATCGAAACCAGAGATAGAGCAGCACCTGCCGCGTGCCATAGGCTGCGGCGAGGCAGATCGGCCCGAGTACGAACTCGTTGTACAAAACCAGCGACGCCACTCCAGCCAGCAGGAGCAGCAGCGGCCAGATGTTGAGCGGCTCGTGCCAGAAAGCGTGCTTGATGGTGACCGGCAGAACCCATCGCTGGCCGCTCACACGCGAAAGCACGGCGCCCGATGCTACCGTGCAAATCAGTTGCACCAGGATCGCCGGAATCAGGAGCATCGCCAGTTGCAACACAACCGCGTAAGAAGATCCATTCAGCAGGAATCGCGCGAGGGCGTTGCAGTCGATAACTTTCGAGCCCTGCACCCACAGTAGCCACGAGGCAAACATCACCCAGCCGAAAAGGCGCCAGTACGTGAACCAGATGACGATCGAATCCCAATTGCGCGCACGGACCGCAGCCCAGCGCATCACCATCGTCAAACCGACCGGGCACAGCAGAAGAACCAGCGGGAGAAAATTCATCAGGCTGTAGCCGAAAGCCAGCCGGACGTCCGGGCCGGAATCCGCGGACGAAAAGTGCTTCGTGTACTCGAGCGACTGCGTGGAGGAGTTGAGTGTCCAGGTGGAGTCGTCAAATTGCGAGAAGGCAGTTCGCGGGTGACGGATTACAGCATCGAGCGACGGCACATTCGCCTGCTTGAGCAGTTCCATCAACGGCGCCAACTGCACGTGGCCGCCAACCAGCAAACCTCGTTTCAGGAACGCATGCGCACATCGGGCTGAGAAGATTCGGTCGCCTTCGCCCTCGGTTTCCTTCATGCCGCTGAACTCGCAGCCCATGACCTGGCGCATGGTGGGCGCGAGAGATGTTGGGACGCTGCCGTCGAAAATCTTCAGATCAACCGCGGCACCACCGTACGCGTCAATTTGGATACTCAGTTTCGCGGAAGGGGTGGGTTCGGAAGGTGCCTCCTGCCCGAAAAGCGTGCACGGGGAAAGGAACAGAAGGACGACACGGGCGAAGCGCGAGCTGGTCCTGTAAGGCAAATTTCTACCTTTCCGAGGGAATTATAGCTTTGATTAAACAATTAATGTAGTTCCACGTTGGTTATTTTGTTTAATTAGCAGGAAAAGTAGCCATCGGATAACTGCCCGGACTTATCACAGAATCGCCCGCGGCCGGCATGCTAGTTTGAGGGATGCCCAATCGCTTATCCCTGTGCTCGATGGCGAGCATGGTCAGGGAACGCAAAATCTCCCCTGTTGAACTGATGGACGCACACTTCCGCCAGATCGCCGCTCACAATTCCCGGATCAACGCTTTCGTGGTGCTTCTGGAGGAACAGGCGCGTGCTGCAGCCAAGCGGGCCGAGGATGCGGTAACGCACGGGGACGAGTTGGGCGCGTTGCACGGTGTTCCCGTAACCGTAAAAGACAGCTTCGACATGATAGGACTGCCTACGCTTTGCGGCAGCAGGTTTCGACTGGGACATCGTGCCGCGTCGGACGCGACGGCCGTGGCCCGGATGCGTGCGGCAGGGGCAATCGTGGTCGGCAAGACAAATTGTCCGGAATTTCTCTCAAATTACGAAACGGATAACTACATTACGGGGCGCACCAACAATCCCTGGAATCTGGAATACACGCCGGGCGGATCGAGCGGCGGCGAATCGGCGGCGATTGCGGCGTTCTTCTCGGCGGGGGGCATCGGCAGCGACGGGGGCGGCTCGATTCGCATTCCCGCACATTTTTCGGGCATCGCGGGCCTGAAGCCAACGCCGGGCCGTGTCTCGGCCGCCGGTCATTTTCCCGTAATCAGCCACCCCGGCGGGCTGCTGGGTGTAGCCGGACCGATGGCGCGCACGGCTGAAGACGTACGGCTCTTGTTCACGGTGTTGGCGGGATATGATTCACAGGATCCCTTCTCCGCGCCCGTCCCCGTGTTGACGCCGGACGTAACGGGTTTGCATATCGGATTGATGGAGCAGTTTGGCGATGTGCCGGTGCAGCCGGAAATACGCGGGACATTGCGGAAGGCGGCGCGCACGCTCGAGCAAATTGGCTTCAAGATCGAGCCCTTCAAGCCGCACGGTCTGCAGCGCGTGCCCGATTTGTGGTGGTTCTTTTTCGGGCAACTCCCGGCGCCGATTACCAAGGGACTGATTGAAGGCCGCGAGCAGGATGCGCACTGGACCGGTACCGAGCTCCTCCAAAAGGCGCTTGGCGAACACGCTCCAATGGTTGAAGATCTGATTTTCAATCTTGCCACGCGCGATCGCCTGCGCACCGCGCTGCTGCGGGAACTCGAAAATACGCCGTTGATTCTGGCGCCTCCGTGCAGCGTCACGGCTTTCAGGCATCGCGAGCGCGGTTGGACCATTGGAGGGAAAACCATGGGACTTCTCGATGTCATGACGCAGGTGACACCGTGGAATTTGCTGGGGCTTCCCGCGGCAGTAATTCCCTTCGACGTGTCGGAGCACGGCCTGCCCATTGGCGTGCAGATTATCGGGCGGCCCTGGGATGAGGAAACGATTCTCGAGGTGGCCGTGAAGTTGGAACAAGCTCGTGGACCGTTTCCTTCACCTCCGGGCTTTTCAAACTGAGACGACGTGTGCGGCCCAAGTGCCCTTGCTATGTGACGACCGCAGCTTTCCCCCGTGTGTTCCCAGCGCCTCTGCCACCGTGCCGGCTTCCGGTACTTCGAAACCGCTCACAATCATGGCGCCGCCCGGGCGCAGAACGCGGATTAACTCGGGTGCAAGGCCGATGATGGCTTCCGGGCTGATGTTGGCCGCCGCGAGATCGACACTTCCGCTGCCCACGGCGTCGACCGATCCAATGAAGGCGAGCGGCTGTTTGGCCAGCTCGACGGTGACTGGATCGATGTCGCAAGCGATCACTTTGCGCGCGCCTAGAAGCTGCGCAGCTAAGGCAAGTATTCCCGAACCCGATCCGACATCAAGCACCGCCATCCCAGGCCGGACTTCGCGCTCCAGCGCTTCCAGGCACAACTGCGTAGATTCGTGCGCGCCGGTGCCAAACGCCATCCCCGGGTTCACCTCGATTCGAAAACGGCCGGTCGGCGTGGGATCGTCCCGCCACTCGGGAACAAGAAAGAAACGCGCGCCGACGCACATTGGCTCCAGCTTCGTGCGCGCTTCGGCAATCCAATCGCGCGGCTCCTCGGACTCGGAGCGGGCGGCCCAGCGCGCGAACTCGTTCACCAGCGTGGGCGACTCGGCATCGCTCTCAAAGAAGGCGCGCAACCCGCATATACCGGCTGCGAGATCGAGTTCTGTGATGCCGCTCGACCCGCGCTCCCAAAGCTCAGCGATCAGCCGGTCTTTTTCTTCTTGCCCGCACTCCACATACAGCGAGAACATGGTTTAGGAATGAAACTTCAGGGAATCTTCGCCGACATCACCACTCCATTCGACCACAACGGCGACATCTACAAGGTCAAGGTGCAACACAACGTCGAGAAATGGAATCGCACGACGCTCGCGGGCTACGTGGTCTGCGGCGCGGCGGGTGAAGGAGAACTGCTCGGCGACGAAGAAAAAATCGCCGTGTGGGAGATGGTGGCGCAGCATGCGGCGGCGGAGAAAGTGCTGATCGCGGCCGTCGCGGAGCCGGGCGTGCGACAGTCCGTCGCGCTTGTCAACCACGCCGCCGAGCTTGGGTACAAGGCGGCATTGTTAACGGCCCGCCACGCGCAACCGGCGACGCAGTCGCTCTTTTTCCGGTCGGTCGCGGACCAGGCGAAGATTCCGTTGATCCTCGAGAGCGAGTGCCCGGAGGTGACCACGTCGGCTGTGGTGCATCCTAATGTAATCGCATGTACCGGACGTCAAGGACGGTTCTATAACGGAATCCCCACCCTCGTGGGTTCGGCCACGGACCTGTGGCCGGCGCTCGAAGCCGGGGACGCGGGAGCCATCCTCGATTTTGCGGCAGCCGCGCCTTACGCCTGCATCGCTATTTGGGAGGCGCACCGTACCCGTGAAAACGAAGCAGGCGTTGACTGGCAAAACCGGATTATGCGCGCCGCGGAGCTGGTCGGGCCGCATGGCTTCGGCGTACCCGGTCTCAAGCACGCCATGGATCTCAATGCCTACTATGGCGGCCCGCCGCGTCTTCCTTCGGTGGTGCCCGATACGCAGGCACGCCGCGAAGTTGAGGAAGCTTTCAGCGGATTTCGCGGCTAGCGGAGTTTGAGAAACATGTGCTCTTCATCCACGTAAGCGTCTCCGACCTTTAGCGCCTGCCGCTCGCATCCGAACGATTCGAACCCCAGCGAGCCGTATAGCCGCCGCGCCGCCGTCTGGCTCGTCGCCACCATGAGCAGGACTCTCTCGATTCCCGGCTCTTCGCGCGCCCTTCGTAGCAATTCGAGAAGCATCTGACGGGCGACGCCCTTTCCGCGCCAAGCTCCGGCGACGTAGACGCCCCAAATGTGCCCCTTGTGTCTTTCCTTCAGGTTTTGACTGCGGAAGAATCCCGCGGTTCCGACCAGTTGGCGCTCGGCGAACGCGCCGATCACAAACGTCTCAGGCTGCTGCAAGCGCAGTCGCACTTGCTCGATGGGGTTGGCACGGTGCTCCTCGGGCGATTCTCCAAAAGCATGCGGCGCGCGCTCCAGAGCTTCCAGGCGCAAAGTCCACATGGCTTCGGCGTCGTTTCCGGTGAGCGGGCGAATCTCCATATCGAGCTATTTTCCGATGGTTCCGCTTCCTCCAGAATATCTATAGAAAAACTGTGTGTCTTGTGATATTTTTTATATGTTTCTCTATGGATATTCTGCAGGGCACACTGGATCTCCTCATTCTCCGCACGCTGGAGCTAGCGCCCATGCATGGCATCGGCATTTCCGACCGTATTCACCAGGTGACGCACGCGACCTTCGTGGTGAAGCCCGGGTCGCTGTTCCCCGCTCTGCGCCGCCTCGAACAAAAAGGCTGGATCGACGGCAAGTGGGCGCCATCGGAAAACAATCGCCGCGCGCGATATTACACGCTCAACCGCGCCGGCCGTGCCCAGCTCGCCGAAGAGAAGCGCAACTGGCGCCGCATGACTTCCGCCATGAACTGGATGCTCGAGTCGGAAGGATAATCGCGCCATGTTCCGTCGCCTCGGCCATTTGCTTGCGTCTCTTTTCCGCCGCCGCCAACTCGAGGACGACCTGGATGAAGAACTGCGCTCCAGCTTCGAAATGATCGTTGACCGCTTCGTTACCGAGGGCCTTCCACCGGCCGAAGCACGCCGCCGCGCGCGACTGGAATTCGGCGGCTTCGAGCAGGTGAAGGAAAACGTGCGGGACGGCCTGATCGGAACATCGCTGCGAACGTCAATCCAGGACTTGCGTTATTCCTGCCGCAGTCTGCTCCGCCGCCCGTCGTTTGCGGTCATTTCGCTCGTTACGCTCGCGCTCGGCATCGGTGTCAATACCGCCATATTCAGTGTCTTCTACGCCGTCCTGCTGCACCCGCTTCCGTACGCTGACCCCGAACAATTAGTGCTCATCCTGGGTGAGTTCCGCGATGCCGGAACCGCGCGTGCCCCGGTCTCGGGCGCAATGCTCGCCGAAATTGCGCGCCGCAATCGCTCGCTAACGGGTGTGGCCGGCATGTGGGTCGGTGTCGAAACGTTTCCTGGCGATACTCCCGAACAAGTCCGGGTCGCGCAGGTGACACCTAATTTCTTCGAAGTTCTGGGCGTGCGCGCTGCCCAGGGCCGGACTTTCGTCAAAGAGGAGGAAGCCGGCGGACGTCCCGCCATCGTACTCACAGACGGTTTCTTCCGCCGCCGGTTCGCCGCCAACAAGGTCCTGATCGGCAAGGCCCTCGACACACGGCTCGGCTCAACGCTCGTTGGCATTCTCCCCGCCGACTTTCAGCTCCACTTCGCGCCCGGCGCCCACGTGCCCGCTGATGTGCCGGCCTTCATCCCGTTCCCCTACGACATTTACCAGGGCCCGCGCGATCTCTACTACCTCCGCCTGATTGCCCGTCTGCAACCCGGCGTCTCCATGGCCCAGGCCCAGAGCGATCTCGATCGCGTCGCCGCCGAAATCCGCGGCACCTACACCGAGTACAATGCCCAGAACCTGCGCCTCTCGCTGACCGGCATGCAGGAGGATGCCGTTCGTGATCTTCGGCCCGCGCTCACCGCGCTTTTTGCCGGCGCCTCGTTCCTCCTACTGATCTGCTGCGTCAACGTCACCAGCTTGCTGCTCGCCCGCGCGGCCGACCGCCGCAAGGAAATCGCACTCCGGCTCGCCATCGGCGCTTCGCGCGGCCGCATCGTTCGCCAGTTGCTCGCCGAGGGTCTGGTGCTCTGCTTCATCGGCGGAGCGTGCGGTTTAGCGGTCGGCTGGGCCGGCTTTCGCGCGCTATTCGCGATCCGGCCCGAACGCTTCGCGCGTATCGGCGATGCCGGCATCCATTGGCCCTTGGTGGCGTTCGCATGCGCGGTGTCGCTCACCGCCGCCGTCATCCTCGGCTTGGCTCCAGCACTTGAAACCTTTCGTCTCGATCTCACTGAAAGCCTGCGCTCGGGCGGCCGTGGCTGGATCGGCGTGCTGCATCGGCGCGCCGGCGCTGCACTCGTGATCGGTGAGATCGTCATCGGTTTCGTGCTGGTCACCGGCGCCGCGCTCGCCGCCCGCACGCTCGCCAAAATCGAACAAGTCAGCCCTGGATTCGAGCCGCGACATCGCCTGACTTTCCAAATCGCCTTCGGCCGCACTCTCGGCCCCGAGGTCCCGCTCCATTCCATCAGCGATTGGGAAGCCCAGCTCGCCGCCCTGCCCGGTGTCGAGCGCGTCGGCGCCACGTCCCACCTGCCGCTCGATGACTTTCCCAACTGGTACAGCCCGTTCCACCCCGAAGGCATCGCCGCGAACGACACCTCCACTCTCATCGCCGACCATCGCTGCATCACGCCCGGCTACTTCGCCGCGCTCGGCACGCGGCTCCTCGAAGGCCGCTACTTTGACGCGCAGGATCGCGCCGCATCCCGCCCCGTTCTCATCGTCGACGATCTGCTCGCGCGCACCACCTGGCCCGGCCAGTCCGCCATTGGAAAAATCATACAAACCGAGCACATCGTGAACGGTGGATTCGTGCCCGTCTCAAGCGTCGTCGTGGGCGTGGTCGAGCACATCCGGAACCATTCGCTCACCAAGCAAGTACGCCCTGAACTTTACATCCCGTTCGAACAGAGCCCGCGCAGCCCGTTGAGTTACGTGTTGCGAACCAGCGTCGATCCCCTCACGCTTGTGCCTGCCGTCCGCGCACTGCTCCACCGCCGCGACCCCGGCCTCGCTCTGGCCAAGGTCCGACCCATGACCGAATACGTCGCCCGCGACATCGCTCCGGCCGGCTTCACCGCCGTGCTCGCCGCCATTTTCAGCGCTTTGGCGCTCGTGCTGGCCGCCGCCGGAATTTACGGCGTGCTCAATTACCAGGTCTCACGCCGCCTGCCCGAAATGGGGGTCCGCATGGCCTTGGGTGCTGGCACGCGCGATGTCTTCCGTCTCGTTTTGGGCCACGGCCTCGCGCTCGCCGCTGCCGGCGCAATATTCGGCACGATCGCGACCATCGTTGCCGCTCGCTGGCTCAGCGCATTGGTCTACGGCATCTCACCGCGCGATCCGCTCAGTTTCGGCCTGGCCCTTTTGTTGCTGCCGGCTGTTGCTCTGCTCGGCTGCTGGCGTCCAGCCGCGCGTGCCGCCGCAGCCGATCCTGTCACCACCATCCGGGCCGAATAGAGGACCACTCATGACTGACTCAAAGAGCACCGCCAATGTCCGTGAAGTTGTCCCGTTTTTTGGAGTCAATAGCATTGACGATTCCGTCCGCTACTACGTCGATGGTCTCGGCTTCACCATGAAAAACACCTGGATGCTCCACGGTAAGCTCCGCTGGTGCTGGCTGACCCTGGGCGGCGCGTCGCTCATGCTGCAAGAGTTTTGGAAGGAGGGCCATCACGCGGGGCGCCCCGAGGGGAAACTCGGCCAAGGCGTCTCCCTCAACTTCAGTTGCGAAGACGCCGTCGCCTTTTATAAAGAGGTGATGTCGCGCGGCATCGAAGCCTCTGAGCCCCAGGTCGGCAACAACATGTGGGTCACCGGCCTCACCGATCCCGACGGCTATCGCCTGTTTTTCGCCAGCGCTACCGACGTCCCCGAAGAAACCATGCTCTCCGAAGTGGAACACACCAACGGCGCTCCACTCGCGAATCATTAACTACGCAACGCAATTCAGGAACGCCTTCAGTCCGATCAACGCCAATAATCCACCGCCGATGAGCCAAACTGTGGACGGTTCGGGAACCGTTGCCGGAGCCGTCGGTCCATTCGTGATATTGTCGCTGAACTCCAGTGAGTAGCCGGGGTGGTCCCGTAGAAACGCCGGGTCGATCTGAATGAAGGGGTCGGCGAGGGCCGAGGCTGAGCTTGGGAAAAGGGAATCAAGCTCTACTAGCGCTGTTAAACTCACTTCATTCCACAACAATTCATAAAGATCTATGGTCACGCTGACGTCGACCGTCGCCGGCCCACCGCACGGATATCCCGAACAAGCCGCTGCCGCGAAATCAGTGACAGGATCCGTCTTGACGAGAAGATTGGCTTGCGCGAACGTGTCATAAAGGAAATCGCCTTCGGTTGCCGTGGCGCCCGTCGTCAGGAACGCATCAATCCGCACGGGAACCTTAACGTCCGGCTCGTAGTTCCCGGGAGGGACGACCAAAAAATAATAGTTCGTCTGCGCCGAGGCCCCGAAGCGATGGTCCACCTCGTCCTCATCATATGTTCCGTCGAGCGCCGTTCCTGCCGCCCGCGCCGACGTCCCGCTCAGATTCGCGGTCGCCGAATCACCCTGCGTGCCCACGCAGGACTGCGATTGATACACCGGCCCCGACGGCGCCGTCCCGCTGCACGACACGCGAGTAAATCCTGGCAAGCCGTCCGCTTGTACCGGCATAGCCAGGACGAAGGCTGCCAGAATTCCGGCCGCTATCCCCTGCATCATGGTGGTTCTGATCGAATTCCCGCATCCCGTTGTTATGATCGACCTCATTGGCGCCCCCGGCAGGCAAACCGTACGCCTGCACGGTATAAACGCGTAAAACCGGGGCGAATTCATTCATGCGAACGCAAGTTTCTTGGGAATCTTTAAGTCTCCCGTGTTTCAAGGCAGCAAATCTTGGGCGATCTCCACGCTGAAGAGGTCCGCGATTCACAACCGAAATACTGGACACGTTGTCGGCAGCAAACGTGAGTGTTTCAGGCGAAAAGATGGCGGTAACGGCAGACGCGGCTCAATCCTGAACCGCAGCCTACCCTCCGCCTAGCCTGTCAGCCCAGCCTGCAGGCGTTCCATGTTGGCATGCAGCAGCTCGGATTGCCGTGAGAGATCGTCCGCAGCCTGTAGCAGACTGGTGGCACATTCCTGGGTCTGCCCGGCCCCTTGGGCAACCGACTCGGCACTCCGCGTGAGACCGCCTGTATCTTCTGCTACCTGCTCGGCATGGCAGCCGATCTCGTTCGCCGATTGGCGCTGGTGCACAACAGCCTCCGCAATCACGCTTGCGATTTTGTCGATACCGGCAATTTGGCCGCAAATGTTCGTTATGGCACCGGAACACTGGGTCGTTGACTCCTGCATGGAGCGGATCTGGGCAGCTATCTCGTCGGTCGCGTCAGACGTCTTGGCCGCGAGTTGCTTGACCTCTGCGGCAACCACCGCGAAGCCGCGCCCCGCAGCCCCGGAACGCGCCGCTTCGATCGTTGCGTTGAGTGCCAGCAGGTTGGTCTGATGCGCGATCTGCGAAATTAACTTCACGACGCCGCCTACACGCTGTGAAACCGCAGTGAGAGATTCCATGAGTGATGTCGTGGCCGCCGCGCCTGCCGCCGCTTCCTGTGCGAGACCGACGCATTTCTGCGTCTGCTGACCAACCTCGCCGAAGCTTAGCTGCATCCTTTGCGTGGTTTCGGCGACATTTACAATGCTGGCCGAAGTCTGTTTCGCGGCCGCCGCCATTACGGTGGATTCGTCCGTCGTTCGGTTGGACAGTTCCGCGAGGTGTTCAGCCGTCGCGCGCATTTCGGTGGCCGAAGAGGCGAGCGTTCCGATGATTTGTCCCAGTTCATCCGCCAGTTCGCGGCGGTGCCGCTTGGATTCCGCGATCTCGGCCGCTTGCTGGGCCATCTGCTGGGTCGCCTGGTTGATAACCTTGGAGGCAAGCCGAAAGCTGCCTTTCATGCCCCGCAACATCACACGGCGGAAGTACTTGCCCTGCGCGGCATGATCCAGCGACGCTTTGGCTTCCCGGACAAACGCATCCGTCATGTCGAGCATCTGATTGATGCTGTGGGCGAAACGCGCCACCTCGCCGTTCGCCGGCAGATGCAGGAGGCGATGTTCCAAGTCGCCAGCCGCCGCTCGGGCACACATCTCTGAGGCTTTCTGAAACCATTCTTTGTAGAATGCCAGCTCCTGCTCCGCAACCGACGGCATCGTCGCTGGGATCGGCGGGTTGTCTACAGTTGCCGTGCTCATGCGGACTCTCCAGCAGTGAGTGAAAAAATAAACTCATCGTACGGTTTCCCGATTTCACTGAGCTTCTGCAGCAGAAGTCGCGTGGATGCCTCCATACCCGCCTTGACGCTGCTGTAGCGAGCCTCCTCGGCGGCCAACTGCTGATAGAGTTGATCCACAGCTTGAACCGCGGAACGGCTGGGTACGCGCCGGTTCGAGTGATAGTTCGTGATGCTCCCCTGGTCGTCAAAGGTGGGCGTTACGTGCGCGAATACCCAGTAGTGGTCGCCGTTCTTACACATGTTCTTGACATACGCGAAGATCTCGCGGCCGGCGCCAATGGTGTCCCATAGCAACTTGAAAACGCAGCGCGGCATATCGGGATGGCGAATCAGGTTATGCGGCTGGCCGAGCAGCTCTTCCTCCGTGTAGCCCGAAATCTGAATGAAAACTTCGTTGGCGTAGGTGATCTTACCGGCCAGGTCCGTCTTACTGACAATAATATCTTCTTGTCCGAAAAAGCGTTCCACACCCGTCGGATGAACCAGTGTTTTCATCGCAGCCCTTCCAGCTTGTAAAGATTTTCCTGAATCTAAGTGCCGGTCGCACAACCACGCGCCGGCTTTGCGGCGCGATGCGCGTCGCAGTCACAGTATCGACCGGCGCATGGTCGTGTGGCAATGTTGGCGATGGTTAGCAACAGTCCTGCATAACTAGGCTGATCGCCGGTTTTGAAGCTCGCTCGGCTCCGCGGGCGTTCGGGTTCGGCGCTACTCTTAGCTACCCCCGCAGTCATTTGCTTTCCCTCCCTCCCCGAGATACACTCAGCTTTCCAGTTCACAATAGGGAGGCTTCAGGGATCTAGAGGTGAAACTCGAGTGGATCGACTACGTAATCCTTGCGATCTATTTTGCCTTTGTGCTCGGCATCGGCTGGCGCTTGCGCAAGTCCGTCGGCTCGAGCGGCGACTTCCTCACCTCCGGCCGTAAAGTTCCCGTCTGGATCACCAGCCTCGCCTTCCTTGCCGCCAACCTCGGCGCTCAGGAAGTCATCGGCATGTGCGCTTCCGGCGCCAAGTACGGCATCATGACCGCGCACTTCTACTGGATCGGCGCCGTCCCTGCCATGCTCTTCGTTGGCATCTTTATGATGCCGTTCTATTACGGCAGTAAAGCGCGTTCCGTTCCCGAGTATCTGAAGTTGCGCTTCGATGAGAAAACCCGCGGCCTGAATGCCATCACCTTCGCCGTGATGACCATCTTTTCCTCCGGCATCTCAATGTACGCGCTTGGCCTGCTCTTGCAGCTCGTGCTCGGCTGGAGTTTCACCGCTTCCGTGTTGCTGTCGGCGGCCATCGTCCTGGTTTACACCTTCCTCGGCGGCCTTACTAGCGCCATTTATAACGAAGTCCTGCAGTTTTTCCTGATCGTCCTCGGTTTTACGCCGCTCGCGGTCCTGGCCGTCGCCAAGGCCGGCGGGTGGTCCGGCATTCAGTCTCGCCTGCCACCGGTCATGACCCACAGTTGGCGCTACATGGAAAGCGCCAGCCAGAATCCCATGGGCGTAGAAGTCTTCGGCATGATCTTCGGCCTCGGCTTCACGCTCTCGTTCGGCTATTGGTGCACTAATTTTCTGGTTGTCCAGCGGGCCATGGCCGCCGAGAATATGTCCGCGGCGCGCCGCACACCCATCATCGCCGCGTTCCCCAAGATGGTGATGCCGTTTATCGTGATCCTCCCCGGTATCGCGGCACTCGCGCTCGCCAAAATGGGCACCGGATACGCGTTGCCGCTGAAGGGCAACGGCTACGATTACGATCAGGTCCTCACCACCCTCATGGCCCAGTTCTATCCTTCCGGCATCCTCGGCGTGGGCTTGACTGCGCTGATGGCTTCCTTCATGTCGGGCATGGCGGGTAACGTCACCGCATTCAACACGGTTTTCACCTACGACATCTACCAGGGCTACATTAACAAACACGCGAGCGACGACCACTATCTGACCGTGGGCAGGGTCACCACCGTCGTTGGCACGTTACTCTCCATCGGCGCGGCGTATGTAGCACAGCATTACAACAACATCATGGACATCCTGCAGCTCGTGTTCGGTTTCGTGAACGCGCCGCTGCTCGCTACATTCTTGCTCGGTATGTTCTGGAAGCGCAGCACCGGTCACGGAGCGTTCTCCGGCATGCTCGCCGGCACCATCGTTGCCTCGCTGACGCACGGCCTCACCGTGGCCGAGGGCAAAGGGGGATGGATCGCGCCTCTGGTTCAGCTCCCCTCCACCATGGCGCAGAATTTCTGGATCGCTATCTTCGCCTTCTGCGCCTGCTTCGCCGTCACTGTGTTGGTGAGTGTTGTGACCAAACCGCGGCCGCCTGCGGAACTCGAAGGCCTGGTTTACGGCCTGACCAAACTTCCCGAAGACTCTGGGATAATCTGGTATCGAAGGCCTGCGTCAGTAGCCGTAGCCGTGATCGCCGTGCTTGTCGTCCTGAATCTCTGGTTCCGATAAATCATGCTGGATCTCCGCGCACCCACGGGCTGGTTCTTCTCGATCCTCGGCGTCATCTTGCTGGCGCTCGGCATCTTTTCTTCCGAGCTGCGAGCGGCGTTGACGACCGTCAATGTGAACCTGTACTGCGGCGTCGCCATGCTGATGTTTGGTGGCGTGATGCTGTTCCTGGCTTACCGGAAACGGACGTGATTCGCCAAGCGTTTCGCCGGCAATACGCAACCGATGCACGCGTTCGTGTGTTTCGCGCGCCCGGCCGCGTCAACCTCATCGGCGAGCATACCGATTACAATCTCGGCTTCGTCCTTCCCGTGGCATTGGACTTGGCCTGCTTTGTGGCCGCCGCCCCATCTCCCGATGGCCGGGTTGCCGTGTATTCCGAGGAAAAGCACGAATCGAGACACTGGCTCGCCGCCGAGTCGGACGAATTAACGCCTCTTCATAACTGGAGCGACTACCCGGCCGGTGTCGCTCGCGAGCTTACTCGCGCGGGCTATCGCCTCGAGCCGCAATCGCTCCTCATTCACAGCACGGTTCCCGAAGGTTCCGGCCTGAGTTCTTCGGCCGCTTTAGAAGTATCGTGCGCACTCGCGCTGCTGGGCGATCAGAAGATGGATCCTTTGCGTCTCGCCCAATTGTGCCGCGCCGCGGAAGGTGGTTTCGTCGGCACGCCCTGCGGCATCATGGACCAGTTTGTTTCTGTGTTCGCGCGCGAAAATTCCGCCCTGCTCATCGATTGCCGCAGCCTCGAAGGCAAGCCCGTCGAACTGCCGAGTCATGTCGAGATCGTCGCTGTGAACTCGATGGTCAAACACGCTCTCGGTCAATCGGCCTATAAGCAGCGGACCGAGGAATGCGCCGCCGCCGTGGACGCCATTCGCCGCCTCGATCCCGCGGTCTCGAGCCTTCGCGATGTTGCCGTCGGCCTCCTCGAAAAGGCGGCTCCCACCCTCGACCACGTCATCGCCAGGCGCGCGCGGCATGTCGTGACGGAAAACGAGCGTGTCGTTCTGTTCGTCCAGGCGGCGAGCCGCCGCGATATCGAGCGCATGGGTCAACTCATGGTTGAGTCTCACCTGAGTTTGCAGCACGACTACGAAGTAAGTTGCGCCGAGCTCGATTTCCTGGTGGACACAGCGATTGGCATCGATGGTGTCCTCGGAGCCCGGATGACCGGAGGCGGATTCGGCGGCTGCACCGTAAACCTGCTACGCCAGGGAGCGAGTGACCGGTTTCGGAGCGAAATCTCGGCCGCTTATCACGAGCGCTTCGGAATCACTCCACAGATTGTCGAGTGCCGTCCCTCTGGCGGCGCTGGCGAAGTGAAAAATCTTGAGAACAATTCGGGGCCCGGGGCACTCTCCCGCTAAAGAATGCTCCTCCCGGGGCGAGTTTTAGCTGCCCCGTTGTTCCATGCGGGCTGGGAAGCGCCTTTGTGGAATTCTAACGGCACAGGCAGGGTGCCACTTGGGCGCCCCCTGTGCCACTCTAAAGCCGTTTTCCTAGCCACTTAAGGTTGTCCGCCCATCCTGCCGAACTCCTGCCGTTCCGATTCCTCCAGCAAGGAGCAAGTATCATGCAGCAACTCATGTGGCGAGCTTTTTGGCGTTTGCGGATCATCAAGGACAGTCGCGGTCAGGATCTCATCGAATACGCGTTAATGGCCGGTTTTGTAGCAGTTTCGGCCGCGGCGTTGATGCCCAACATAGCGTCCAGCATTAGCACTGTCTTTTCCCAAGTCGGCTCCGTACTGAGCGGAGCGGCCGCCAGCTAAACCCAAGGCCGCGGATCCCTGCTTCCGCCGCCTGCAACCCATGCTGCGAGGTCCTGTGGGTGGATCTGTTATCCTAGAGATTCCACCTACATGGCCCGCATTTTTCCGTTTCAACCCTATCGTTACAGTCCTGCCGCAGGACCTCTAGATCACTTGGTAACTCAGCCATATGACAAGATTTCGCCCGAGATGCGAGTGCGATACCTCGCCCTCAGCCCGTTCAATCTAGTGCGCTTAATCCTCGGCGAGCGCTTTGATTCCGATAGCGAGACGCATAACGTTTACACCCGCGCGACCGGCTTTTTGAAAGACTGGATCGAACGTGGCGTGTTGGTCCGCGATTCCGAGCCCTGCCTGTTCGCCTATTTTCAGGATTTCAGCGTTCCGGATACCGGGGAACGCCTCTCGCGCAGTGGATTCATCGGGTTAGGAGCTGTCGAGGACTATTCGGCCGGCGTCGTTCATCGCCACGAGCAAACGCTTTCCGACCCCAAAAAGGACCGGCTCGAACTGCTCCGGCACACGCATGCGCATTTCGGGCAGATTTTCATGCTATATCCGGATCCGGAGCGGCATGTCGACCGGCTGCTTGCGGAAGCCGCGCAAGCCGAACCAACGATGGCAGTTACGGACGAGTACGGCGCCGAACACCGCCTGTGGAAGATCTCCGATCCTTCCAAGGTCGATGCCATCCGTAAGCTGATGACAGACAAGAAGTTGCTGATTGCGGACGGACATCATCGCTACGAAACGGCGCTCGCATTTCGCGACGAAACAGGCGCCTCCGAGGTCATGATGACCTTCGTGAATATGCACTCGCCCGGGCTTAAGATACTGGCAACACACCGGTTAGTCAGCGGCCTCGCCAATTTCGACGCATCCGCGTTCCTTAAGCGGGCAGGCGACGCCTTTACGGTCGAGCAAGTCGCGCAATTACAAGAAGTTCCAGCCGGAGCGTTCGGTGCGGCGATTGGCGATAAGCTTTATCTGCTCCGTCTCAAAAAGCCCTCCGGCAAACTGGACGTTCCAGTTCTTCATGAGTTGATTCTGCGCGATGTTCTCGGTATCACCGAGGAAGCCGTTCGCGCGGAACAGAACCTCCGCTATGTGCGCGGACTCGACAAAGCCATCGAAGCGGCGCGAAGAGGCGGAGCGCAGGTTGCATTTCTGCTGCGACCCACGGCGATCGAAGACGTGGCGCGGATCTCGTTCTCGGGCGGCGTGATGCCGCAGAAATCGACGGATTTCTATCCGAAACTGCTGTCGGGATTGACGATTTACAAAATCGACGCTTAAGCCGGCAACGGCAGCGCGACCGAGTTCCCGGTCTTCACCGACATTTTTGCGGCTTCGATGATCTCGACCACGCCGACGTTGATGTCGAGCGCGGTCAAGCCTTCGATCGGCTGGTTGTTGCGCAGAGAATGGACCATGTAGGCAATCGGTTCGGCGCGCTCAGGAGGGAGCGGTTCGAGCGCCACGGATTGCGTATCGCGCCCGGCGCGGAGCTCTACACTGCCGTTCTTCATGTAAACGCTGCCTTTCCGGCCGAAGATCTCCAGATCCTGAAAGCCGCGCGGCAGGTCCCAGCTTCCTTCAAACAGACCGACGCTCTCACGCCAGGAAAGCATCAGGTCGGCGTTGTCCTCGACTTTCGGAAACTCGGCGGGACGCAGATGGTTCACCTGCGCGTAGACCTTGTCGGGCCGCCCGAAGTACCAGAGCGACCAGAGGGCGTTATAACAACCGAAATCCATAAGCGCTCCCGCGCCATTCTTTTCGGGATCGGTCAGCCAATTGAAGAAGTATTTGTTCAGCCCTTCCGGGCCACCGGGGCCGCCATGCCCCACGATGCCGCGTAGCCGCCAGGGCTGGCCGAGCGATCCCGCGTCGACGGCGGCTTTAGCCGCGTAATTCGCGGGCCACCACGCCATTTGATAATTCGTCATGACCTGGATGCCGTGCTGGTTCGCGAGCCGCCGGGCCCGCAAAGCCTGTGCATAGGTCGCCGCCAAAGGCTTCTCGAAGATCACGTGAACTTTCTTCGGCGCGCACGCTTCCACGATTTCCAAGTGGCGATTGTTTTCGGCGAACGACCACACGAAGTCCGGACGCGCTTGGTCGAGCATCTTGTGATAATCGCTGAAGAACGGGACATCGCCGGCGCCGCGCTGCTTGGCCGTGGCAATCAACTCGGGCTCGGTCTCGGCAATGCCGACAAGCTTGGCGTGCTCGCCTTTCAACATGGTGCCGAGGTGGCCCCACACGTGGCCGTGCACCATGCCAATGATGGCCATCTTGTATTCCGTGGCGCCGCGCAGCTGCGATGCGGCCGCCGTCAAAGCGGCCGCGCCCAGGAATTCTCTTCTAGATTTCATAAGGACCTCGTGGATGCGATGAAACTGCATTTTAGCGGAGTGGAAGTGTGGGTGTCAGGTGTCAGGTGTCAGGTTCCAGGTGTCAGGTTCCAGGTGTCAGGTTCCAGGTGTCAGGTGTTAGGGAAGAAGAACCCTCAGCTAGCGGTCAGACTTCAAAATGCCGTTGTCGTTCAGCCAATCGGAGAGGCGTTGCGGCCAGGCTTTGAGGCTGTCCAGTTTCGACCGGTAGCCCATGTTGAAGCCGTGTCCGCCGCGAGCGAAGATGTGGAGCTCGACGGGGGCTTTTGCGGCACGGTAAGCCTCAAACAACTTCACGGTCGGGCCGGAGCAGCATTCATCGTCATTTGCCGCGGCCAGGAAAGCAGGCGGCGCGTCGGCGGGCACGCTCGCGGGAATGCCGAGCGGACCTGGATAAATCTGGATCACGAAATTGGGGCGGGCACTCAGGCGATCGATCGGGTCAGCGGCGTTCGGGTCGCCATCGTTGGGCATGTATGTCACCCAGGAGACGACCTCGCCTCCGGCCGAGAATCCCATGATGCCAATGCGCTTGGGATCGATGCCCCATTCCTGCGCGCGGCTGCGCACGAGGCGCATGGCACGGAGGCCGTCTTCCCGCGGATGTTTCTCCAGCGAATACGGTGACCCTTCTTCGCGCGGCAATCGATACTTGAGGGCAAACGCGGCAACGCCGAGGCCGGCGAGATAGCGGCCGGGGTCCTCGCCTTCGGCCTTGAAGACAAGCAGCCGATGCCCACCGCCGGGACAAATGACGACCGCGGCTCCGGTGGCTTTGTCTTTCGGCGGCAGGTAGACCGTGAGTGAAGGATTGTTGATGTTGTGGATGTAGTAATCCTTGGCGATTTCGGGCTCATTGCGCCGGCTCTCGAACCCCGGCGCGCCGTTGGGCCAAAGCGGAATCACATGGGGCTGGTCTTGGGCAAACAACGGCATTACGGTGAACAAAACCAGCGGACAAAGCGACGGGCGGAGGATGGCTCGAGTCATCTTGATGTTTCTGCATTCTAGCTCAACGGGCTGGACGGGGCAGGGGGCTTCTGCAAGCGGCCAGCTATTCCGTGTCAAGCACGGTGATGCCGCGTCCGAGGGTTTTCGCTTTGAATTTCGTCACGGCGTTGATCTTCGAAAGCTTGGACATGGTTTCCTCAACGATCGAATCAAACTCCCGGAGAGTCCCGCCATCGGCCTTCCAGGTCTCTTCCATTTGCAGGCGGTAGAGCTGGAGGCTGTTTATGAAGTTGAGAACGACGTCGTCAACCGCATGCATGGTGGCTTTCATGGCCAGCATTCGCTGGCGGGCAGCTTCCGATTCTTTGGCCTCGGTGATATCGGATTGCAGACCGATCACGTGCGTCAGTTCGCCGGCATCGTCGACGAGCGGAATCAGCGAGAGCCGGTTCCAGAATGGCTTGCCGGCTTTGGTGTAATTCAAGAGTTCGACGACGCAGTTTTTCCGCGCACTCAGGCTGTCGCTGATTTTCTGTACGGCTGCCGGGTCGGTGCCTTCGCCCTGCAAGAACCGGCAATTCCGGCCAAGCACTTCGCATTCCGGGTAGCCCGTTATTTTGAAGAATGCATCGTTGGCGAAGATGATGGGCAGGCCGGGCTCGCGGGCGTCCGCTATAGTGACCCCTTCGACGGCGGCGGCTACGGCCTTCTCGAAAATCTCGCCCAATCGTGACGATCGCATTTCGAGAAGCATTCGGGTGCTCTCGGCCAGAATCTTGAGCTGGTACCTTTGCTCGTCGGTCAGATCGTGTGGCTTGCGATCCACGACGCACAGAGTGCCGAGGGCGCAGCCATCGCTCGTCACGAGCGGCATTCCGGCGTAAAAGCGAATCTTGGGTTCGTTGACTACGAGTGGATTGTCGGCGAAGCGCGCATCCGAGAGCGCGTCCGGCACCACCATGATGTCTTCCTGCAGGATGGCGTGGGCGCAGAAGGCGAGATCGCGCGCGGTTTCCGTGGCGTCGAGCCCCACCTTGGCCTTGAACCATTGGCGGTGCTCATCGACCAGAGACAGGAAGGCCATGGGCGTATTGCAGATTTTGGATGCGCGCGACACGATGGCGTCGAAAACCCGCTCCGGCGGCGAATCGAGGAGTTTCGAGCGGTGCAGCGCCTTCAATCGCTGGCTTTCGTTCGACGGAAGACCAGGGAACACCATGATTACCTTTATGCGCCACCTTCGGGAGCGGCGGATAGACTATCTTTGGTGAGCGGGCGAGGTCAGATTTCGTATTCCGGACGCTTAGGCCGCCCGAAGGAAATGTGGTTCCAGAGGCGCTCATGAACGAAATAGAGTGCGATTTTCAACACCATGTCGAGCCCGCCGACGCTGGCGGAAAGCGGCATGTTCCCGCTGAATATGTAAACCACCAGCGCGGTGGCTGCCGATCCCAAAACACGGTAACTGACGGCTTTGGCGAGGCTACGGGCATTGGAATCGGTCATGAAAACTCACTTTCCAAATTCTACTACATGATCTTGATGGAGAATAGGGGCATTTGGCTGCAAGATATTGGCTCGCTATAATGTGGATGTGCCCAAGGTAACTTTCTTACCGCTCGGCCAGACGGTCGAATTCGAGTCCGGGAAGCTGCCCTATAAGGGGCATGGCAAGCCAGAATCGCTGCTGGATATCGCGCTCAACTTCGGCCTTCATCTGGAACATGCGTGCGGCGGCAATTGCGCCTGCACGACTTGCCACGTAGTGGTGAAGAACGGGACCGACGCGCACTTGACCGAAGCCGACGACGACGAACTCGATCGCGTGGATATGGCGGCCGACTTGACGCCGCACTCGCGGTTAGGCTGCCAGGCGATCGTCACGGGAGACGTTGTGGTGGAGATTCCTGCGTGGAATCGGAATTACATCAGCGAAGGCGGCGGGTCTATTCTAGGCGACGCGATTCCGGGGCCGAAGAAGGCGCAGACCGGGGCGACACCGGCGCCGTAACGGGCAGCCGGCGTAGTTCCGGCCGCAACTTGAGGAAGTCCAGCATCTTCTCCAGCAGGTCTTCGGGCACGGCTACCGTGATAGTGACGGTGCGCTGCTGCTGATCGACTTTGATCCCATCCCAAAATCGGAGTAGCTCGGGCTGCTTTTCGGGCACGCTGAGCCGGCCGAGGCCGATGAGGCCGCGTGCGGTGTCGCCCAGGTTCTTGGCATCCTGCTCGGTGCGGCATGCGCCGGTGAGATAGCCGTTGAGGCCGGTGCGGAGGTCGGCAGCAAAGGTCATATTTTCGAGCGAGCGCAGGATGCGGCCGGCATTGGCGGCGTTGCCGGTTTCCGGAATGGCGGCGGTGAGCAGGTTCTCGAAGCCGTTGGACACAGACCAGAGCTGGTTCGCGGCGGGAATCTGACGCGCGCGTGCCAGCAGTTCCGTTGGACCGGAACGGTTGCCCGATTTGTAATGATCGAGGGCTGCTTTGACGGACGGCAAGGTTCCGGCGACAGCAGTGGATGCCTCGAGGAACGCCACGCCGCGGTCGCCGGTGGTGTAGAGCGTGATTCCTCGATACGACTGTTTCGCGAGGCTGGACGCGGCACTCTCCTTGAAAGTGCCGCGGGCGGCGATCAGCAGGTCTTTTCCATCGGAAGCGATCAGCAGTTCGCGCACGTCGCGGCGTGGATCGAAGCCGGTCTCGCGGGCGAAATCATCGAGCAACTGGAAAGAGCGGCTGGCGACCAGGTTCTGAAACAAAGGGGTCGCACGGACGGCATCCATGCGAATGCCGGCAAGCATGGTGGCATCGGACGGAGCCAGCGCGGCGAGGGTGCGATCGACGGACGTGCCTCCCGTACCGGCGGAATGGCACGCCGTGAGCGCACCCAGAAGAAGCAGGAACATGGGCAGGCAACGGCGACGGCGCAGCGTCATCGGACATCCTGATGATGACATGCGGTACCAGAGGCAGCAACGGCCTGGGAGTCTCAGGGAATGAGGAAGACGGAGTAAGGTCTTAGACGGACGCACACGGCGCCGAAGCATCCGATTCATAAGGTAGCGATGCAGCAGCCAGTGTGCCCGAAAACCCGGCAGATCCCATACCCCGGCAGAAAATGCCGGCGTGGGAACGCGATGCTCGAGGCGGCGCTGGTTCTGATCCCGACATTCGTGATCTTTTTTGGCATTCTCGATGTAGCCATGGTGGTGTTCGTGCAGAACACATTGATGAACGCCACACGCGAAGGCGCGCGCTTCGCCATGACATTCAGTTCGAGCTACAACGCGACATCGTGCGCGGCATCCCAGGCGTCATGCATTTCGCAGGTAGTCCAGGCCAATGCATTCGGGTTTCTGAGCGGAAGCAATGCCAGCCGGATCATCGTGAACTACTACACCGCGAATAACCTGACGACACCCGTGATGGCTTGCAATCCGACCTGTGCGTTGACGGGGACACTGCCGCAGACCCTCAGTAACGGGATTGTTGTGAGCTATCCGAATCAACCGGGGAACATCGTGGAAGTCGTGGTGAGCAACTACCCGTGGAACTGGATGTTTCCTATGTCGGCGACGGGCTACCGGCTGACGGCGACCAGCGTGAATCTAAATGCGTCGGCGGTGGACGTGCTGGGCGCCCTGCCCGTAGGGACAACCGTACCTCCCAGCCCGTAAAGGATTCGTGCTTATGAAGAATTCATCGCCATACCGGAGCGAGCGCGGGAACACGATGCTGGAGTTCGCACTCGCGATGTCGATTTTGATTCCGATGTTTGCCGGCATGTTCACGATCGGCATGTCACTGAGCAAGAGCATTCAGGTGAGCAATGTCTGCCAGGACGCGGTGGTCCTGATGGTGAGCGCGAATACGGAGCCGAACGCGGGTTTGGATCTGTCTTTGAACCAGAATCAGCGAATCATCGTGCGAGCGGCGCAGGGCCTGGGCATGAACTCGGACGCCCAATATGACCCGAGTTCCACCGGCAACGCCGTGGTCATTTTGAGCAAGGTGACGATGGTAGGTCCGACTGAGTGTTCGACGGGCGTGGTGCCGGCGCCGCCCAGCGCACCGCCTTGGACCAGCAGCAACTGCCCGAACTACGGACAATACGTATTCAGCTACCGCATCGTGATTGGCAACGGCACGCGCTGGTCGAGCACATTCGGCAACCCGCCGGCCGGCGTTGTGCAATCCAACGGAACCATATCCGCGGCCGTCATGGCGAAAAATACCAGCGACGTGGCGCAGAATGCGGCGTTCCTGAATCTCACTCCGAGCACATTCGCGCTGATCTCGGAAATGTACGCGGACGTAAGCTCTCTCAACCTGTTCTCGATCATGCAAACGCCGATCATTTACTCGCGGAGCATCTCGTAGCAGATCAGGAGTCGATTTATGGCAAAGCGAATCAACCGGCAAAAACAGCGGGGCGTAGTCCTGCTGGTGCACGGCTTAATGCTGGTCGCCACGATCGCAACGGTGGGGCTGGCCGTGGACGTGGGAACGATTTATCTGATCAAGGCCCGGTTGAGCGCTGCCGTGGACGCCGCGGCCCTGGCCGCGGGACGCTCGGTGAATCTGGCGAACACCGTGCAACAGGCGCAGACACAAGCCGTCGCGGCTGCGCAACAGTTCTTTAACGCCAACTTTCCGGCCGGGTATCTCAATTCGATCGGCACACCGACGGTGAGCCCGACTTTTACGCAAGTGACCGACGCCAACGGCAATCCCACGGGCGTGCTCAACATTTCGGTGACGGCCAGCGCGCAGGCTCCCACCTACTTCATGAACATATTCAACATCTCGAGCATCACCGTGAGTGACAGCGGTACGGCGAGCCGGCGAGGCCTGGTGATGGTGCTGGTGCTCGACCAATCGAGCTCGATGAATACCTCACCCGATCCCATCACCGGACTCACCGCTTGCCAGGCCATGAAGCAGGCGGCGCAGAACTTCATTACGCTGTTCAGCCCATACGACTATGTGGGGCTGGTTACGTTCGATATTACCGCGCACCTGATTTACGCACCCAGCACGAGCTATGGCAACGGCACCTTAAACGCCGATCTGGGCGCCATCGTGTGCCAGAGCAACACGAATACGATCTCGGCGCTCCAACTGGCCTACCAGCAGATTCAAGCCGTCAATTTGCCGCTGGCGAAGAACACGATCATGCTGTTCACGGATGGATCGCCCAACGGTGTCTCGGCCGCGTTTCCGCTGCGCACGGCGCTGGACTCTCGGTGGGGTCCCGCGCTCACAAGCCCGGCGCCACCCGCACAATCCGGCACCACTTTCGGGCATACCAATAGCTGTGCCGACGTCGGCCCACAGGACGCGAACTCAGTAAACGAGGAATCCATTTGCGTCAACATGCCGGTCGTGTGCACCGCGGCCGGCACCGTCACGGGAACGATGTCGCAATGGGGTGGACAGGATTCCTGGGGCGCCAGCTCGTATGGTTTGGCGCAGCCCATGGACTCGAGCCCGGTGCCCTCGTTTCCGGCCACCTGCACGAATCCCGGGAGCCTCCCCAGCACGAACATGCGTCAATACATCGCCTACATCCCGAACACCGATATCTATGGAAATTCGCTGCACGGCATTCGCGACAATTGGCTCTTCCAGACGAACCAGCTTTGCAGCCCGGATCCCAACGTGCAGCCGAACTGTAAGAACACAGGAGACCTGTGGGCGAATCATGCGGGAATTGGCTCCGGCTCCAACTTTTTCCCGAGTACGAACATCTACACGAACGCGAGTACCTACGCCACGTATTTCCGGCCCGACCAGCCGAACTCGATTGTGGCCGCCAGTATGAATGGCACCATCAACGAAGCCTTCAAGATCCGGTCCGATACCACCTATCATCCGGTGATCAACGTGGTCTACCTGACAGGCAATGGGACCGATTCGGTGGACCGCGAATTTCTACCCATGGTGGCGAATAATGCACTGATTACAGCTCTGCCTTACGATCCGGTGTCCTTTGTCCCTTACGCGAATCCGGCATACCAGGCCGATCAGGAACAGGGCATGTACCTGGTCACCGCAGATCGCAACCAGTTGCAATCACTGTTCGCGCAATTAGCGTCCGAAGTCTTGCGGTTGAGCCAATGAAGCCGATCGTTCTTTGGCTGGCCGCCATGGCACCGGCACTCTCGGCTGTGCCGATGCGCACGGGCTGTGACGCCGCATCGCCGGAGCTCGCGCCAGTAAAGCCGTCCGACACAGTCCACGTCGTATCGGCGATCGCGGGCGACGAGCAAACCTGTTATGAGGTCGTCCTCAAGCGGGATGGCAGACAATTCAACGGATATGTTCTGGGCGAAGGCTTGCCCGCTGTAGCCGCTTTTGTGCGCGAGCGAGAACGTGCCGCCGTGGCTTCTTTTGAGGGACAGGACCAGTTGGCGCGCCTGGCGGCAGCGCAAGCCAAGTCGCCGGCCAAGCGCGATCCCGCCGAGAAGAACGGGAAACCGGGTATATCCGGCGTCTTCGAGGATTTCGCCGCCCGCGACACAGCCGGAAAAACCGTCAGCCTGTCGGGCCTCGGAGGCCGTGTCACGCTCGTTACGTTCTGGGCGCCCGGCAGTGCCGCTTCCATCCACCAGCTTCTCTCCATAGTGCCTCTTTATAACGAGTACAAGCATAGCGGCCTTCGAGCGATCGGAATCAGCGCCGACCCGAACGCGAGCCATGCCCTGGCAGCGCTCGATGACATTATTCTGGGCTGGCCGCAGATTCCTGATCGCAGTGGCCTCGCGAAACGATACGGAGCCGACGCCCGAGCGGGAACCACTCTGGTGCTCGACGGATCGCATCACATCGTGGCAGCCGGGCTCGCCGGCCCGGAACTCGAACAGAGGGTCCGGCAGTTGCTCGCCCAGCCGTAGCCTCCTCCGCTAGTGGCCGCCGGCATTTCCGCAATATTGCTAAAACAAGCGCTACGATAATTGTGTGCGGCGCAAATTTAAGGACAACGCTCCCGAGCCGAGGCGCGTCAATCTTCTAGTGAGAGGTTTGACCCTTGCCGTCGCAGTCGCGGCTGCGGCGGCGGCCGCGGATTCTCCGACCACGCGCCTGCTGAAATCGGTAGAGAGCCGCTACAATCGGGCCCAAACGCTCCAGGTCAAGTTCTCCGAAACCTACAGCGGCATGGGCCAAGGCGCGCGGACCGAAGCCGGTGTGCTCTATTTGCGGAAACCCGGGCGCATGCGCTGGGAATATACGCAGCCTGCGGGCAAACTCTTTGTTTCCGACGGAAAAGAGGTTTACCTGTACCTGCCGGATCAAAAACGCGTTGACAAGATGCCTCTGAAGGCTACCGAAGACATGCGCGCGCCTCTCGCGTTCCTTCTGGGCAAGCTCAACTTTGAACGGGAGTTTGAAAACATACAGGCACGCACCGAGGGAGATGGCTCCGTGGTGACGGCGGATCCGAAATCGCAGAGCCTGCCCTATTCCAAGGTGGAGTTCCAGGTATCGCCCACGTTCACAATTCGCAAACTGCATATCGTCGGGCAGGACCAGTCGATACTCGATTTCACTTTTGAAGATGAGAAGCTGAATCCTGCGCTCGCAAACTCCATGTTTCAATTCCATCCCCCGCCCGGCGCAGAGGTCGTGGAAAGCGGAACCGGACAGTAGCGCATGTCGGACTGGGTGCTGAAATACGCGGACGCGCGCGGCGAAATTCACCAGCAAGTGGCGCAAGCCGCGAGCGAAAGCGAAGTGCGCGAACGCTATGCGCAACAGGGATTCCTGATTTATTCGGTGCGTCCCAGGCGCGTGGCGCGTGGCTTATCGACCGAAGTCTCGCTGCTGGGACGCCGAAAAAAACTCAATCTCGAAAAGTTTCTGATCTTCAATCAGCAGTTCGTCACGCTGATTCGCGCGGGCCTGCCGATTCTAAAAGGCCTCGATCTACTGGCCGACCGGCTCACCGATCCCAAGCTCGGCCCGCATATCAAGACGGTCCGCGACGAAGTGCGCAAAGGCACCCTGCTCTCGGAAGCGTTCCGCATGCAGGGCGTGTTTCCGAAGATCTACATCACGACCGTGATGGCGGGCGAAAAAAGCGGCAGCCTGGCCGAGGTCCTCGACCGCTTCATCACGTACCAGAAGCTATCGCTTGCCGTGCGCAAGAAGATCCTGGTTTCGCTGCTGTATCCATCGGTCCTGATCTTTCTCGTGATCTGCCTGATTGTGTTTCTGGTGACTTTCGTGGTGCCGAACTTCGCCCAACTGTATTCCAGCATGTCGGCGAAGCTGCCGGCCGTCACGCAAATCCTGATCGCGGTGGGCACAACTGCGCGCAATTACGTGTTGGTTTTCTTCGGCGCTTTGGTGCTGGCGATTTTTTTGTTCATCTGGTGGTCGCGGCGGGAATCGGGAAAGGAGAAGCTGGACGCCCTCCGCATGCGCACCCCGATTCTGGGCGATATCTGGTTGAAGTACCAGGTGGCGCAATTTGCGCGCGTGCTGAGCACGCTGCTCACTGGCGGTATCCCCTTGATGCAAGGCCTCGAGACGGCCTCTGACTCCCTGGGCACGGTGCTGCTGCGGCGCACGCTCGACAAAGCCAGCAAGATGGTGAAAGAAGGCCAGGCCCTTTCGGGCTCGCTGAAAGCAACAGGCATCTTCCCGGCGCTTTCCATCGACATGATCGAAGTGGGCGAATCAACGGGGGCCCTGCCCGTGATGCTCACCAGCGTTGCCGAGTTCTACGAGGACGACGTGAACACCAGGATGACGGCTGCGCTTTCGCTGATCGAGCCGGCCATCATGATCTTCATGGGGATTTTCGTGGCCTTCGTGCTCATCGCGCTGTACCTGCCGATCTTCTCGCTGGCGGATACGATCCACTAACGGCAGGGGCCAGGTTCTTGGTTTTCGTATCCGTTCAGCCTCTGTTGTAAGTCGGATATTTGCGGTTTGAATCGCTGGGTAATCGAGGACCGGCCCCAGAAATCAAAATCGGGTTCAACCGATTCGACACGGCCGACAAAAACCGCGTCATCTTGCGCGAACCTTTCGCAAACAGGAAGGTTACCGGCGCATTTGCACGCGAATGCGTATCGCTCGAAAGACAGCAGACTTAATAGCGCCGCAGTCCATCGGAGGAAAAGCTGTACTCTCCAACGAGATGCCCACACACTAACAACCTATCACCGGTTTGGCCATGCAGTTCACTTAAAACCTGGCCACTGCTTTCCACTGCAGCACCTGCTCGCTCAATGTGTTCACAGCATTCGTGATCCTGTCGGTCTCTACGTTCACCAGCGCATAACGCTCCGTTACAGGATCGCCCGATTGCTCGAGCCGGTGATGATCTTCACGCAGATCGGGAAGATCCTGTTGCGTCAGCCGGGAACCGCGCAAGGCGGCGGCGAGATAGTAGAGGGTCAGTTCCACGTGATCGGCGAATGGGCGAAACTCGTCGCGCGCTGCGACCGGGCGGCTGGTGCTGAGTCCGGATTCGAGCGACATAAAGGCATGCACCAGCCGATGCGAGCTCGCCAGCATGGCACTCAGAATGTGCAGAGTCTCAGAGGAGAGACCAGGTTCAGCGGATAGCCGGTCTACCGACGCTTCGAAGTTCGAGCGCGCCCGGCGGGCAGCGAAACGCACGCGGTCCAGCCGCCGCTCGAGTGGCTGATCCGGATTCTGGTAACTCTCGCGGATGGCGCGGAAGTACTCGCGATGCGCGTCCAGCATCTGCGCCATGGCTTCCGGCGCCAGGGTTCGCTCCCAGGTGGGCCACAGCCAGTAGGCGATGAGTGCAATGGCGCCGCCTACCACGGTGTTCAGCCCGCGCGCGGCAATGACATCCGCGGGTGCGACACCGGTGAGAGCGATCAACAATACCACGAGGCCCGTGACCGCGATCACCAGAATTCCATAGTTGGCCGGACCAAAACAACGCATGAGGAACATCAACACCGCAATGAGGGCCACCTGCGCTGTGAGGCTCGGCGGAAGAACGTGAAACAGGCCGGTCGCGGCCGCCAGGCCGAGGAACGTTCCGATCAGGCGCAGGACGCCCCGGCTGAAGGTGGCGCTGAAATCCGGCTTGAGAACAATAGCGATGGTCATGGGCAGCCAATAAGGGCGCCGAAAACGCGACCAGTGCGCGATGCCGTCACCGATCGCGATGCACGCCGCCAACCGCACAGCATGGCGGCACGCGGCCGAGTCCAGGCTCAAGTTGGCCCGCAGCGTAGCGGCGATGCTGCCAAGGCGCAAACTCCACGGCTGGCGCGCTTCATGCCGCACAAATGCCTGAGCACCGGAGGGCGATGCATGCGCCGATAGATCAACCGCGGAGCGAAGCTGCCCGCCGATGGCGTCCATTTGAAAGCGAGCGTCGGCTATCATGGCGGTGGCGGGTGAAGGTCTGCCGTCTTCGGGCGCGCGAAGTTTCTCCGCTAGCATCTCAAGTTCCTGCAATTCCTCGGGCAAGGGGCGCGCAGGCTCCCCTGCCACCAGGGCATTCCCCAGAGAGTTGAGCACCCGCGAGATGAGATAGAAACCGCGGTCGAGAACTGTGGCCGCGGGATTCGACGGCTCTTCGCGATCGATCCGCTTGCGTAGACGAGCAAGCGTCATGAGCGATAACCGCAGCCGCTCGGCTTGGCTCAACAGCAAACGGCAGCGCTCCGCTTCGATGGAATGCTCGCGGTCGAGCGTCGCCAGCGCATTCTGTGCCTGCGTACTCTCCGCGGTCGCAGGAGGCGCGTCCGTGGTACGAACGGGCCTCGCCGCGGCTTGCGCGAGCGCTCTATAAAGCTCGCCAAGCGTCTTGCGTTCCGGCGCAAAACGGCGAAGCGGCCAGAAAGCCACAGCCAGAAGCGTCTGGAACAAGCCGCCGGCGAAAGCGAGGAACCCGGAGCCGAGGGCCTTCTCGAAGGACATCGGAAACGCCGAGTAGACCACAAGCACCACCAGGCTCGTCGTGCCGAGATCGGCCGCCGTCGAACTCAGTGCCACCAGCATTCCCGCCGCGAATGCCCACGCCGTGGCGATCGAAACGGCGATCACAGTGTTGTGGCCGCACAAGGCGCCGGCGAAAACCGCGCAACCTACTAAAGCGCTGGCCCCAAGCATGCGCCGGGCGCGCTGGGTGTACGGAGCGTCACTGTCTGAGAACGCCACGTTCAGAGCGCCCGTGCTCATGATGAGGCCGCCTGCTAACGCGCCGAATAGGGCTCCGGCCGCCAGCGGCATCGCGACGCCCAGAGCATTTCGTAACGCCATCCACGGCGTCACCTTTTGGGAGTCGTACCGGACGATGGTCTGCCACAGAGTTGCCCAGGGGTTCGCCACGACGATGGCGGGGGCCGGAGGAGCGGTCGTTGTAGTGTCAGGAATTCCGGCAGCCATACTGGATACACTACAGGAAGATGTCCCCACAAACGACCACGACCGCGTTGGCCGAGGCCCCAGTGAAGCGCACCGCCGGTATCGCGCTGCGTGTCTTAACCGCCATCAGCTTCTGCCATTTCCTGAATGACATGATGCAGTCGGTGATCCCGGCGATCTATCCTATTCTGAAAAATACGTATCGTCTCGACTTCGGACAGATCGGGTTGATCACGCTGACTTCGCAGTTAACGGCGTCCCTGTTGCAGCCGGTTGTGGGTTTAATTACAGATCGGCGGCCCACGCCCTATTCGCTGGCCACCGGGATGGGAGCCACGCTGATTGGCCTCATTCTTCTATCGATCGCACCGACGTTTGCGATGATTCTGGTCGCTGTCGCGTTGGTAGGCGTGGGATCATCAGTCTTCCACCCGGAGTCTTCGCGCGTGGCGCGAATGGCGTCTGGTGGACAGCACGGCTTTGCGCAATCTCTATTCCAGGTGGGCGGAAACGCAGGCTCCGCGGTGGGCCCGCTGCTGGCGGCATTCATTGTGCTTCCCGGTGGACAACACAGTATTGCCTGGTTTTCGGCGGCGGCGCTCGTCGCCATTATCGTGTTATCGCGTGTCGGCGTTTGGTACAAAGCGCGCAGAACCAGCGTGACGAAAGCCAAGGCGCTTGCCCGTGAAGTTCACGCGCATTTGTCTGCCGGGAAGGTCGCGTTCGTGATCGCGATTCTCATTGCCTTGATATTTTCAAAGTTTTTCTATTTGGCCGGCTTGAGCAGTTACTACACTTTTTTCCTGATCAGCAAATTTCACGTCTCTGTTCGCACGGCGCAGATTTACTTATTTGTCTTCCTTGGCGCCGTCGCTACCGGGACCATCGTCGGGGGTCCTGTCGGCGACCGCATCGGACGAAAATACGTGATTTGGTGGTCTATTCTAGGCGTTTTGCCGTTTACCGTCCTGCTACCGTATGTCAGCCTTTTCTGGACCGCCTTTCTCAGCGTGATTATCGGATTGGTATTGGCCTCGGCTTTCTCGGCCATCCTGGTTTATGCGCAAGATCTTGTCCCCGGCAAGGTGGGAACCGTGTCCGGCTTGTTTTTCGGTCTTGCATTCGGCATGGGCGGCATCGGGGCCGCGCTGTTGGGAAGACTCGCGGATGCTACCAGCATTGATTTCGTCTATCGCGTCTGCTCCTTCTTGCCGGTCATCGGCCTGCTCGCTGCCTTCCTGCCAAACCTGGAGCAAGGCGAAAGTAAGTAGGCTGTCTCATCCGGCTTAGTAATAACCCCAACCCATCGTCTATTCAGCAGTTATACCTTAGTTATTGATTGCTTTATTACTTCAGTAAATAACAGCTTCTTACAAGTCGTTTTCATTGACCGGTAATTAAGCATCCCGTACAATCACGGTAGGTTACCGCCCGAGTTGTCTACTTATACTTATCGGTGCTGAAATGGGATTTGAAATCGGCAAGACGGTCGCTGGCTATGAGATTGTCGAAGTACTCGGCACTTCTAAGACCGGCGTCGCTTATAAAGTAAGAAATGTTTTTGCGCAGCGATTTGAAGTTCTGAAGATCCTGCCTAAAAGCATTCAGGACGACGAGGAACAGAACGCCCGCTTCTTGCGCGAAATCAAAGTCCACGCGCAACTCCTGCACCCCAACATTGTCACGTTCTATAACGCGCGGGAGATTGAAGGCCAGCTTGTGATGACCACCGAGTTCGTTCCCGGTGTCACTCTTTCGGAAAAGCTCCAGGCCGGACCCATCGCGTGGCGTGACGCGAGCAAATACGCCTGCCATGCGCTTTCGGCGCTTGAGTATGCCCATGGGCACAGTATCATCCACCGGGGCTTCAGCTCATCCAATTTGATGATCACCGCCGAAGGCATCGCGCGGCTGACGGGTTTCGGATTTGCGAAATCCGTATCCGATCCCGAACTGACTGCCGCCGGTGTCGTCATCGGCGCCCTGAAGTATATGTCCCCCGAACAGGTCAAGGGCGACACGATCGATATTCGTTGCGATATTTACTCGCTGGGCATCGTTCTTTACGAGATGCTGGTGGGCCGGGTGCCATTCGACGCCAAGAGCCAATTTGAAATCATGATGGCGCAGGTCAACACGCCGCCAAAGCCCGTGAGTGACCTGAATCCGTCGGTGCCGCGCGAGTTGAGCGACCTAGTAGACAAGGCCCTCGCCAAATCGCCCGACGACCGCTTTCAGACCGCACGTGACTTCCGGCAAGCGATTGAACGGATCAGTTTAGCCCCGGATGCCGTTGTTGCGGAATCAAGAGGATCTTCAACCGCTGCCTACATTCCGCAACCGGCCGCCGATCCTGTGCCTCCTGTCGAGGTGGCTAAGCCCATTTCCCAACCCTCTCAGGCCGACCCGTGGGCGCTTGAGTCCGCACTGGAGCTTGCCGAATCAAAACTCGCCACCATGGAGTTGAAATCGACTCAGCCAGTGGTGGAGTCATCGCCCTTCGTCGAGCCGCCAGTGGCCGTGCCCCCAACTCCGTGGGAATCGAATACTAAAAACGAACCGGCAGCCCGGTCCAAAGAGGCGCCGGCAGCGGTTCCACAGCTGCCCGTCGATTGGTGGGCTGCCGATGCGTTTGCGACGGCCGAGTCCAAATCGGCGTCCACTGCGCTAGAGGTAGCCCAGTCCGTAGTCGAAGCGACACCGATCGAAGCTCCGGTCGCGATAGCTTGCACAACTCTGCCGGATCTCCAGGCGGTGGAGTCCGCGTTACCGGTTGCAGCACTCGACCTGCCCGCACCCACCCTGAACCCTTCTATTGAAGCCACGCCAATTGACGAAGCTCCATCGGCCACCTCGCAGGATGCTCATGCCATCGACGCGGCGATAGCCTCCGCGGAAGCTACGCTAAGTAACCCAGAATCTGGGTTCGACTTACCGCCGACTCAAACGTTTGAGTTGCCCCCCAATCAGACGCCGCCAGTTGAAAACCTGGCGTCGACCGATCAGCCGGATGTTAAAACGGTCGAATCCGCATCTGTCGATTCAGCACCGGCCCATACCGAGTCAATATCCGGACAGGATTCCAGCCCGCTGGAGGAGCCACCGGCTGCCCCACAAAGTCGAGCGGTCGACTGGTGGGCACTCCACTCCCAATTGAACGCGAACGAACCAGGTCCCCTAAATGCCGAGTTCTCGCTTTCCCCGCCCGAACCGGAGCCGGTTGCTCCCGTAGCTGAGCCCCTCGTAAACGCCGGGCCTCCCATTGCTGACAAACCAATCGCCGCGCCGGACTTCTGGTCCACTGACTGGCCGATGCCGTCCGTTGAGTCAAAGCCGGAGTCCGCCCAATTGGATCTGCTATCCGCCGCAGTAGAGCCTGCGACACCTTTGGTCGACATCCCGGTAGTCGCCGAGAATCCGGAGCCACCCGCACCTGTCTTGCAGCCGCCCTACTGGGCTGCCGAAACATCGCCGACCACACTCGAATCGAAGCCTGGGACTGAGGGCCTCTCCTTCTCCCCGGTCGCACCCGAGCCAGGGGGCGTCTTCGAGAAGCATGAGGAACCGCCGGAAGCGCCGCTGTCACTCTGGACCTCCGGTCCTCCCGATACTTGGGTTTCTGAGCCGGGCGCGCCTCCACCGGCTGGGATATCAGAACCCGCCGTTTTGCAGTCGTTGTCCGCAGCCATCGAACCGCAGTCTGTTCCTATGGAGCCTGCTCCCCAGGTGAACGAGCCGGTTGCGCCACCAGTTTTGGCACAAGAGGCATCCGTCGCCACACCCGAACCTCCGGCCCTCGTACCTGCCCCGCAGGTGGTCCCGGAAAGCCCTGAAACTGCTGCGGCGGCTGCCAACTTACCGGCTCCCGTAGCTCAAACCCCAACTCAGGTCAATCCCGACCTATTGACTGCACTTTTCGGAGACACGCTCCTTTCGCGAGTCAGTCTGACTCTGGTTGTTTGTGCGATTACGTTCTTTCTGGGAACCGTGACTCTATTCGCCGTGCTGTCCGTTACCAAGCCGTGAGATGCCGATGAAGTTCAAAATCGGTGACACCATCGGCGCATACAAGATTGTCGCCTCCCAAGGGAGCGGCGGCATGGGCGAGGTATTCCAGGCGGAACACACCGTCACCCAGCGCATCGAAGCCATGAAGATTCTGGCCGCCGATCCGGCATCCGGACCTGAGCGAGACCAGCGATTCCTGCGTGAGATTCAGCTGCAAGCTCGTTTGAATCATCCCAATATCGCCGTCGTTCACAACGCCTTTTGGCAGGATAGCCACCTCATCATGATCATGGAGTTGATCGAGGGCAACTCGCTGCGGAGCATGTTGGAACACGGCAGGTTGCCCCTCGCCGAAGCCCTCGACTATGCCGGCCAGGCCTTGCGTGCGCTCGATTATGCACACGCGCATGGCGTGGTGCATCGCGACATCTCGCCCTCGAACATGATCGTCACCGGAGACGGCACACTCAAGCTCACGGATTTTGGCTTAGCTAAGTCGCAAACCGATATCCGGCTCACTCAAACCGGTACCATCGTCGGCTCCCTGTATTACACCTCGCCCGAGCAGGTGCAGGGACAGACTGCCGTGGATCTTCGCGCCGACATCTACTCACTGGGAGCACTGCTGTTCGAGATGCTGACTGGTGCCAAGGTATTTGAGTGCGATAAGCCGTTCTCTCTGATGCAAGCGCACGTCAGCCAGACCCCGCGGCGCGCTAGCGACGTCTGCCCTGATCTGCCGCCCGAGCTGGACGAGATCCTGCTCAAGGCGCTCGACAAAGATCGCGATAAACGATACCAATCCGCTGAGTTGTTTCGCTGCGCGCTCGATGGCGTAAGAGACTACGGAAAACGCGAAGGTTGTCTGCTGCCTTCTCCCTTCCATTTGCGCGTCATGCCCGAAACCCCGGAGACCCATGTTCCCGAGGTGGTATCGGAAAGCGCTGGGCGAGCGCGCGGACGCACTCGCAAGGCAAAGAGTGGCGGTGGGCGCACCCGGTTCCGCCGGCGGCTGGTTGTGTATCTCGAAGACAATAGCGTTTCCAGCCTCGGCGAAGCCCGGCGCTCGCGCGATCATGGTGGATACCGTAACTGGGCCACGCAGTTACGTCACTTAGCCGGTCACCTGGCAGGACGCTCCGACTTGCTGGCAGCCGGTTATCAGCCGCGCGATATCGATGCCCTCGTCGAAGACGAGTCACACACCGACGGTCAGATTGGTAATCCGGCGCGAATAACTGATACTCCCGCCGCTGACTGAGTTAATTAGTCCTAAAATTAACCTAAGTTATTAGTGAAAATATCGGAAAGCTAAGTTGGCTTCAGTTATAATTATCCAAGAGGAATAAGTCAGTGCGGTGCCTATACTGTGGTAAGTCATCATGGTCGCCCTTCAAGAAGCTGAGCGCAGGCGGCGAGTTCTGCAGCAGCACACATCGTGATTCCTATCAAGAACGCTTGCGCAAGGTCGCCAGTGTCCTCACGCAGTACGATATCCCCGTACAGGAAGCCGAGCGTGCGAGCGCCGATCCGGCCAGTGCGGCATCTCTGGTCACGCGCCCCGAGCTTCGCGAACCACTCATGAGCGATCTGTTTCGAGTTCTGGCATGCACTCCGGCGCAAACCCCCGGTGAGACGCGGATGGCGCCTGCGATTCCGCCCGCCTTCGAGATTAGTGCCCGCATCCGCCGCTGGGGTCTGAAGATCAAGTTCTTGAAGGCCTCCTAGCGTTCCGCGGCTCCGCGTCCGGTCCGCAATCTACTTGCACGATCCCACCTCTTTTTGCGTCAATAAGATGTAGGCGGTTGGCGCCTTCCCGCTAAGCTATGGCCACCGAACGCATTAAGCTCCTGGATCCGGCTGCCGAGACGGCCGATGCGCAGGCCATCGCGGCCCGCTACCGCTGCGAATACGTCGACCTGCGTGTTGCCGCCATCGATCACGACCTGTTCCGCTCCATTCCCGTCGATCTGATGTTCCGTTACAATTTCGTCCCCATGCGGGCGCAGAACGGAACGCTCGACATCGCCCTTGCCGATCCGCGCAACCTCAACATGATCGACGAGTTGGCACTTCTACTGAACAAGAAGCTCCGGGTCAAGGTCGCCACGCTTTCGCAAATCGCCGAACTGCTCAAGAAAACCGAGCAATCGCAGCGCGTCCTGGAAGAGGTCACCGAAGGGTTTGCCCTCGACGTCGTCGGCGACGAGGAAAATGCCGACGAAACCCTGTCGATTGATAAACTTACGGCCGCCGATAGCGATATCGCGCCGGTCATCAAGCTGGTCGACACCACCATCTTTAACGCACTCGAGCGCCGCGCCAGCGACATTCACATCGAGTCCCGCGACCAGGAAGTCGCTATCAAGTACCGCATTGACGGCGTGCTGCACTACGCCATGCCGCCCATCGCCAAGGACTGGCATTCCACCATCCTGTCGCGCATCAAGGTCATGAGCGAGCTCGATATCGCTGAGCGGCGCGTTCCCCAGGACGGCCGTTTTCGCGTGCGCTACAAGGGCCGCCTGATCGATTTCCGCGTCTCCATCATGCCCACCATTCACGGGGAAGACGCCGTCCTCCGCGTGCTCGACAAGGAATCCATGAGCGAGAAGTTCGCCAAGCTCTCGCTCGAAGTGGTGGGATTCTCCGATTCCGACCTCACCAAGTTTCGACGTTACATCCTGGAACCGTACGGGATGGTCCTCGTGACCGGCCCTACCGGGTCGGGCAAGACCACCACGCTCTACGCCGCGCTCTCCGAAATCAAAAACGACGAAGACAAGATTATTACCATCGAAGACCCGGTCGAGTATCAGATCAAAGGCATCACGCAGATTCCGGTAAATGAAAAGAAAGGACTCACCTTCGCGCGCGGGCTGCGGTCGATTCTGCGCCACGATCCCGACAAGATCATGGTAGGCGAAATCCGCGACCAGGAAACCGCGCAAATCGCCATCAATTCCGCCCTGACTGGCCACCTGGTTTTTACCACCGTTCACGCCAACAACGTACTGGACGTGCTGGGGCGCTTCCTGAACATGGGTGTTGAGCCGTACAATTTCGTTTCCGCGCTGAACTGCATCCTGGCGCAGCGCCTGGTGAGGGTGATTTGCGAATTCTGCCGCAAGCAGGTCACTTATCCCGATTCGTACCTGGTGGAAAGCGGCCTGAACCCCAGCGAATGGCGCGACATTCCCTTCTATGAAGGCGCCGGCTGCTTTGAATGCGGCGGCACGGGCTTCCGCGGCCGCACCGCAATTCATGAGCTGCTGGATTTGACCGAGCACATACGCGAAATGATCCTGGACAAACGTCCGGCCTCCGAAATCAAACGTCTTGCCCGGGAAGAAGGCATGACCTTTCTGCGAGAATCGGCGCTTCTCAAAGTAAAAAAAGCCACCACCACGTTGAAAGAGATCAATAAGGTCACGTTTATCGAGGGCTGATGAGCTTGCTTCATTCCGTATCCGCTCTCTGGCGCGATCCGCCGCCCCCTTTTGCTTTCGAGCTTTCCGAATCCGGCATTGCCATGGCGCGCACCGGCAAGAACCCCGAGTTTGATTTCCGTCCGCTCGATCCCGGCATCGTCTCCGTTTCCCCGCTGCGCGACAACATTCTGGATCCCGAGAAGTTCGCGAGTGCGGTGCGCGCGTTGGTTCCACAAAACGGCGTGCGCCGTCGCCGTAACGCGGCCCTCATTCTGCCGGATGCCTGCGCGCGCGTTTGGGTACTGGATTTCGACGATTTTCCTTCGGATGCCGAGGAGCAACTCTCCCTGGTTCAGTTTCGTCTGAAGAAGAGCGTGCCTTACGACGTGGAATCAGCCGCCTTGAGCTACTACCCGCAACCCCCATCAGCAAAGAACAAGAAACATGATGTCGTGGTGGCCGTGGCTCCCATGGAGATCGTCTCGCGCTATGAATCGCCGTTCCGGGCTTTGGCCATCGAGCCGGGATACGTCACTACCTCGGCACTCGCCGCTCTCGATCTGGTGAACGCCGCCGGCACCGTTGCCGTCGCCAAATTGAGCGGACGCATGCTCACCATCCTGGTAGTCTCCTCCGGTTTGCTCAAGCTGGTGCGATCCCTTGAATTGGCCGACGTGGGTCTCGCCGAAATTGCCGCTGACCTCTATCCCACGTTCGTATATATTGAAGATCAACTGGGTGAGAAGGCGGACAAGCTGCTGCTGGCCGGATTTGGACGCTTTGGCGCTGAGGCCCGCGACCAGTTTGCTCATGAGCTCCAGTTGCCGGTGGAGTTGATACGTACCACCGTGGGCGTCGCGGGCGATTATAACCTCGGACTGTTGGGATACCTGCAGTCATTTATTGCATAGGCATGAAGTTTCCTATCAATCTCGCAAGCCAACCGTTCCATAGGGACCGGCCGATTCTGTTCGCGTCCGGCGCCGTTGCCCTACTGATGGTTGGCTGCCTGCTGCTGCTCACGTCACTTGCTCTGGCCGATCGTCACCGCTCCCGCGATACTCGCCGCGCCATCGCTCAGCTTGACCGGCAAAGCGAACGCACCGCGGCCGAACAAACTCGGCTCGATACTCTGCTCCGGCGTCCGGAAAACGCCGAGGTATTGGAGCGCAGCCTGGGTTTAAATCTGCTTCTTTATCGCAAAGGCATCAGTTGGACGCATCTTTTCGCTGACCTCGAGAAGACGCTGCCGCCCAATGTCCGGCTCGTCACTATCCGGCCGCAAGTAGTATCCGAGAACGAGGTTTATCTCGATATGGTGGTAGCGGCGCAAACGCCCGCTCCCGTTTACGAGATGCTGGCGGACCTGGAATCAGCCGATATGTTCGGCGAAACCAGAGTTTACAGCTTCCTCCCGCCGTCTCAGTCAGAGCCTCTTTACCGCTGTCGCGTGAGCGTGAACTATGCCCAGAAATTTTGACCTCCGTGGTCTGTTCAAGGGACGCCGCACGGCCGTCCGCGCCGGACTCGGGGTGTTGCTAGCGGCGAATCTGGTGGCCGCCGTTTTCGCTTTCCATCCGTTCGGCGGATCGCCGGAAGATCTCGCGCGGGAAATGCAATCCAAGCAGCGGGACCTCACCAAGCAACTCCAGCGCCTGGAACGCACCCGCGCGTTGATGGGCAAGGTGCAGGAGGCCAAAATCGAGGGGGATAAGTTTCTCGACGAGTGCACCATGAACCGCCGCACCGCCTTTTCCACCGTGCTCCGCGACGTGGACAAAATGGCCGTCGATTCGGGGATGCGGCCCAAGGATTCCGCCTACTCGCTCGATCCTGTTGACGGTTCCGATACCATCCAGCGATTGACCATTTCGCAGAATTTCGAAGGCAGCTATGAGAGCCTCACGAAACTGATCAACATGCTGGATAAGTCTTCGCGGTTCCTGATTATCGAGAGCTTGCAGGCGCAGCCGCAGGCGAACGGCTCGTTGAGCCTCACTCTCAAGCTCGACACATTTGTTCGGGAGGCCGCGAACAGCAAATCATGAAGCTGGGAGCCGAGCCCAAAAAAATCGCGATCCTGATCGGGCTGTTGCTCGTCGCCGCATATTTCCTGTATTCGAACCTCGGTTCGTCGCCGGCGACCGGTCCAACAGAAACCAAAGCCCATTCTGTTGCCGGCCACTCCGCAATTCCGGAAGCAATGCCCTTGCCTGAGCCGAAGGCCGCCGCAGCACGCCCGACCGTCACTCGCGGCAACCAGCAGGAATTCCGCCTCTCGTTCAAAACCAAAGGTGTGGACCCGAGCAACATCGACCCCAAGCTGCGATTGGATCTACTCGCGAAAGTGCGATCGGTGGAGCTCGGACCGGCCGCGCGCAACCTGTTTGCGTGGGGCGCAGCAACTCCGGCAGCATTACCACGCGACATCAAGGATCCACATCCGATCGTGCCCAAGCGTCCCGGACAGGCTATGCCTGGAGTTGAGGCCGACGCCAGCGCTTCCCAACCGACGGCGGCACCGCCGCCTCCTATCACCCTTAAGTACTACGGGTATACTTCGCAGCGCTCCGATGGTCACAAGCGCGCCTTTTTCTCAGAAGGTGACTGCACGGGGGCGAGCCCAACCGCGCAGTGCGATATTTTTGTTGCTGCCGAGGGTGACCTGATTTTGAAGCGTTATAAGGTCGTCCGCATCAGCGCCAGTTCCGCCGAAGTGGAAGACACCCAGTTCAATCATACGCAGCCGCTGCCGATCACTCAGGAGTCGCCAGGATGAAGAAAACGCGGCGAAATGAGTCGGGTTTTGCGCTGCTCCTGGTATTCGCCATGGCGGCGACCATTGCGCTGTTACTCTATCTGGAGTTGCCGCGCGTGGCTTTTGAAAGGCAGCGCGAGCAAGAGGCGCTGCTCATTGCGCGCGGCGAGCAATACAAGCGTGCCATCCAGCTATATTTCAGAAAATTCAAGACTTATCCCACTTCGATTGACGCTCTTGAGAATACGAACAACCTGCGTTTTCTGCGCCGCCGCTATACGGATCCGCTGACGGGAAAAGACGAGTGGCGCTTGATTCATATCGGGCCTGGCGGCGTGTTCACGGATTCGCTGACCAACAAGCCGAAGGGCGATCCGAAGGCACAGAATCAAAACAACTTCATAACCGAAGGACCTTCCATGAGCGGCGAGGTCTCGACGGACCAGCCGACCGGTCCGGCTTTTCGCCGGCGGCCTAGTGAGGGAGGACAGCAGCAGCCGACCGATCCGAACGCTCCGCCACCACCGCCGCCAGTTGCAGGGGCCCAGCCCGGGACCGATCAGCCGCCCGCTGACCCGAACGGCGCGCAAGCCCAAGCCGGGCAACCCGGCCTGGGACAGAATCCGGCGCAACCGGGGATGCCCACCGCGCCTCCATCAGGGCAGCAGCCAGCTAATCCAGGAACGCCGTCATCGCCGGTTTCGGCATTCCCTGGGATTCCGGGCGTTCCCGCCAACCCAGGCGCTACGCCTACGGATCCCAACGCAACAGGTACGCCGGGCTTCAATCCGGCCCAACCGGGGGCAAACCCAGCCGCCGACTTGATCCGCAACCTGCTGACCCAACCTAGAGCCATGCCCAATACGCCAACCGGAGCGGCGGGAGGGACGCAGATTTCCGCCGGAAGCATCGCCGGCGTAGCAAGCAAAGTGGAACGCCGCGGCATCAAGAT